>Ga0209537_1001246_pt1 | contig 29235 bp, 19 predicted proteins | sample BioPla4DNA1_FD_187698 | JGI IMG/M metagenome (GOLD analysis project Ga0209537, IMG submission 187698) | Biogas fermentation microbial communities from Germany - Plant 4 DNA1 (SPAdes) (version 2) | ecosystem: Engineered > Bioreactor > Anaerobic > Digestate | place: Bielefeld, North...
TTTTGTTGTGATTACATTAAACCAAAGGTTACTGGCTACTTTCACGTCTAAATTTATGGTAATTGGACAAATTATAACCATATCAAAATGTCAATGGAAATTTTAATCAAAGATTAAACAGTAGTGAAATAAACTATAAGTTTTAAATATAAGCTATAATATGTATAAAACATTTTTATTTTTTAATCCTATATGTGAGAAATATGTACTAACGGCTCTGTAGACTAGAACTATTATGTAGAAAGGAAGAAGAACAAATGAAAGTGGATAAAAAATCTAGGAAGCCATTTATATTTTATTATATTGTTGCATTGATTATTATAGCTATTCTAAATATATTTGTCTTTCCTTCAGTTTTGAAGGGTAAAGTTAAAGAAGTAGACTATAGCAGTTTTTTATCAAAAGTTGAAAGTGGAGAAGTTAAAAAGGTAGAGGTAGAGGATAATCAAATTGGATTTACTGTAGAGGAAAATGGAAGAGAGGTTACTTATGTGACAGGACGTATGGATGATCCTCAATTGGTAGAGCGTTTATACAAGGCAAATGTTGAATTTTCTAGGGTTATTCCAGAAGAAATTTCACCAATTATGGAGATTCTAATATCTTGGATTATTCCAATGGTTGCTTTCTTTATAATAGGTCTTTTCTTTATGAAGATAATGCAGAATAAAATGGGTGGAAACACTATGTCCTTTGGTAAAAGTAATGCAAAGGTGTATGTTGAAGCTCAAACAGGCATAACCTTTGCAGATGTAGCAGGACAGGATGAGGCTAAGGAAGCTTTACAAGAAATTGTAGATTTTCTTCACAATCCTAAAAAGTATAAAGATATTGGTGCTAAGGTTCCAAAGGGGGCTTTATTAGTAGGACCTCCTGGAACAGGAAAGACTCTTTTGGCTAAGGCTGTAGCAGGAGAATCTAGAGTGCCTTTTTTTTCAATTTCAGGTTCTGAGTTTGTAGAAATGTTTGTAGGTATGGGAGCGGCAAGAGTAAGGGATTTATTCAAGCAAGCTCAAGCAAAGGCTCCTTGTATTGTCTTTATCGATGAAATTGATACTATAGGAAAAAGCAGAAATTCTGGCGGTGTAGGAGGAAATGACGAAAGGGAACAGACCTTAAATCAGCTCTTAACAGAGATGGATGGTTTTGATGCGGATAAGGGTGTTGTAATATTGGCAGCTACTAATAGGCCAGATACTTTAGATAAGGCCTTACTAAGACCCGGTAGATTTGACAGAAGAATTCCTGTAGAATTGCCAGACTTAGTTGGTCGTGAATCAATTTTAAAGGTACATGCTAAAAAGGTTGTTTTAGGTGAAGATATAGACTTTAATGTTATTGCTAGAGCAACCCCAGGAGCCTCTGGAGCAGATTTGGCAAACATTATTAACGAAGCAGCCCTTAGAGCAGTAAGGCTTGGACGTAATCATGTACTTCAAACAGATTTAGAAGAATCGGTAGAGGTTGTAATAGCAGGATATCAAAGAAAAAATGCGGTGATTTCTAAGGAAGATAAGGAAATTATAGCTTATCACGAAATAGGACATGCATTGGTGGCAGCAAAACAGAGCCATTCAGCACCGGTGCATAAGATAACAATCATACCTAGAACCTCAGGGGCCTTAGGTTACACCATGCAGGTTGAAGAAGGAGAGCAGGTTCTTATGAATAAGAATCAAATTCTGGATAAGATAACAACCTATATGGGGGGAAGAGCTGCAGAGGAAATTATATTTAATAGTATTACTTCTGGTGCTTCCAATGATATTGAACAGGCTACAAAACTTGCTAGAGCAATGGTTACAAGGTACGGTATGAATGAAGAATTTGATATGATGGCTTTAGAAACAGTTACTAATCAATATTTAGGAGGGGATACTTCATTACTAGTATCTGCTGAAACAGCTTCTAAGATTGATGAAGAAGTGCTTAAGATAATTAAGAGCTGTCACAATAAGGCTAAGGAAATACTAGAAGAGAATAAGGAAAAACTACATGAATTATCTAAATACCTAATAGAAAAAGAAACCATAACAGGAGAAGAGTTTATGTCTATTCTAGAATAATTATTTTGGTTATCATAGTATAAGTGTTCTTCTGCTTGATAAAAACCTCTGTTTAATTTTAATAAGCAGAGGTTTTTATATGACTTAATTCAATGATAGTACTAGAAGTTAAAAACTGTTATAGAAGAATATTATAACCAACTATTTGTTTTATGTATTAACACCTCTTTTACAAAATTAAGTATAATACAACTATAAATAATCCTTATGTACATAAGCTGTAGTGGCAGTCTGCCCTATTTAATGAAGGAGTATATATAAAACTAGGGGGAATTTTATGAGTTGGCAGGGAGTTATACAAAGATCTGAAGATATTTATAAAACACATTCTGTTCCTGCTACTTACTGTGCTGGACATCCAATTGGCATCATTGCAGTAGATATAGAATATCCAAAACTGCCTGGCAATGTAGCAAATGCTACCACTTTTGATTTTCCTGTATTATATAAAAAGGTAAAGTTTGATATTGAGCTTTTATTTGTAGGTTCACCAGAAATAGAAGATCAAATAATTTCTGCAGCAAAGGAATTGGAGGAGGAAGGAGTACGAGCCATAGTAGGTGCTTGTGGTTATTTTGCACACTTTCAAAAGCAGGTAGCAGAGGCGGTAAAGGTACCAGTATTTTTATCTAGTCTATGTCAAATTCCTTTGATTAAGCTTGGCTTAAATCCACATCAAAAGATAGCAGTGTTTGCTGCCAGTGGAGAGGATTTAAATGATACCTTGCTTCATAAGGTTGGGGCAGATTCAAAGGATTGCATAGTTGAGAATGTTGGAAAACTAGAAAGCTTTGCTCCAATTCGCTGGGGAAAAACAGAATTGGACAATGACCGTTTGACAAAGGACCTAGTAAAGTTGTCACAGAAACTGATTATTGAACATCCAGAGATAGGTGCAATTCTTCTAGAATGTAGTGATCTTCCACCTTATGCCTGTGATATTCAAGGAGCAACGGGACTTCCAGTTTTTGATTTCATTACCCTTATAAATTGGGTAAAGCAGGCGGTAGTGCAGAAGAGATATTTTGGATACTTTTAAGTACCTTGTAATAATTCCACTGGATATAGTACAATTAGCTATATATTATTGATATCTATAATCCAGTAAAGGCGGAATTATTATGGAAAGCAAATGTGTAACCTTAATAACGGGAGCTTCTAGCGGTATAGGCTATGAGATGGCAAGGGTTTTTGCAAGAAATAAGCATGATCTTGTGTTAGTTGCAAGGCAGGAAGAGGCCCTTAAAAAATTGGCTGATAAGCTTATAAAAGATTATGGAGTGAAAGTGTATTTAATTCCTACAGATCTAGCCAATCCTCAGGCTGCTAGTGAATTATACAATAAGGTAAATAAGCTAGAACTAGAGGTGGATACACTTGTAAATAATGCAGGTTTTGGCTATGTTGGTTTATTTTATAAAGAAGAATTATACAAGGATACAGATATGATCCAAGTAAATATAAGGGCCTTAACAGAGCTTACTAAGCTTTTTTCTAAGGATATGGTTAATAAGAAGAGGGGATTTATATTAAATGTTGCTTCTACTGGTGCCTATCACCCAGGGCCCTATACAGCAGTTTATTATGCTACAAAGGCTTATGTTTTATCCTTTACGGAGGCTATAGCAAAGGAATTGAAGCCATATAACATTGTAGTAACAGCTTTGTGCCCAGGAGCTACAAAAACAAACTTCTCTAAGAGAGCAGGGAGGAGAGATAATAAGGCGGCTATGTCTCCGGAAAAGGTTGCAGAAGCAGGATACAAGGCTCTTATGAAAAAGAAAACAGTGGTGGTTCCGGGAATAGCTAATAAGCTGTTAGTAAAAATACCCAGAACATTGGTAAAAGAGTTTGTAGGTAGGTATCAGAGAAGATTAGCGGCGAAATAAATTTTTATATCTACAGTTAAAAAAGGGATGGGGCAATCAGCTTTAAGCAGACACCGTATAGGTGTTTGCTTTTTTTAATACCTTATTTGGTGCAAAAACCACTTTATAGTCTTGTTGTAAATAGATAATTTCTATTAAATTGGAAGCATATTTAACATTATTCTTGATAATATATGCTGTAATACATATTATTGACAAAAAAATTACCACATATTATCATTAATGTATAAATTATAATATATTAGATTGGGAAAGGTAATTTTAATATGAAGAAGTTTATAAATAAAAATGTGTTATTACTAACACAGGGGCAATTTATATCATTTTTAGGAGATGCAATTTTTGATTTTGCAATGAGTATTTGGATTCTTGACAAAACAGGTTCAACTTTCCTCATGGGATTAACTATGGCACTACTAAATATTCCTTATCTATTATTAGCACCAATTGCTGGTGTGTTTTCAGACAAACATAATAAAAAAGTTATATTGATAACAGCTGATTTACTAAGAGGAATATTATGTTTTTTTATGATGTGGTACATAATGGTTTATGGTTTTAGTATTCTTGTTGTTTTACCATGTAGTTTATTAATTGGATGTATATCACCATTCTTTGGTGTTACTATCAATAGTTTACCACCAATGATAGTTGGAAAAGACGATATTATTAAAGTCAATTCTTTGTTTTCAATTTGTACAAGCCTATCAAATATAGTGGGAAGAAGTTCTTCTACTTTTTTATATTATTATTATGGTATAAAAATAGTCTTATTGATAAATGGAATATCTTTTATTACTACAGGAATTTTAGAAATGTTTATTACTTTAAAAAATGAAGTAAAAACCAAATTGAACGAGCGTACAGGCTTGTTTATGCAATACAAAATAGCCTTTCAACAAGCAAAGGAATATAAAGGACTACCAACTATACTTACATATATTACGGCCTTTATATTTTTATATCAAATGAGTTTAACCTTGATAATTGTTTTGTTTAATGAAGATTCAAGTCTTGGTGTATTGTGGCTTGGTATTGTTTCTGTAGCTTTAATGGCTGGAATGTTTTGTGTTTCTATACTTTTAATGATTGTAAAGTTTAAACAGGACACATTATTAAAAGTGCTCATTATTTCAGGAAGAATTAGTTTCTTCATATTGATTCCCTTTGCTTTTATAAAAAATATTTATTGGTTATCTTCTATAGCTTTTATTTTTGGCATGGCATTTAACTTTATTTTGACAATGCTTCAGTCAACTATACAAAGAAATGTAAGTGAGGATTCTTTAGGAAAGATTATGGGATTAGTAATTCTATCAACACAAGGAGTAGCACCTTTAGGAACTTTTGTTGCAGGTGTAATTGGTGAACTTGGGAATATACCACTGTTATTAACTTTATTATTAATAATTATATTCATATCTTTTTGTACATTCAGCAGTAAAATAAAGTTAATGGAGTTTGTTACTGGGGATGGTGGAATTCCGGGGTTAAATAATTAAATTTTTACAATATAATTTAGTAATTATAAAAAGGATATTGTGATTTAGAGGTGAGTAATTTGGAAGAAATTAATAATAGGAAGGACAACATACAAGACATTTATAATTTGACAAGTATGCAAGAGGGAATGCTTTTTTATACTATATTAAAGGAAAATGTGAAGGTATACAATGAGTTTGTTAGTATAACTGTAAAGGGAATTATCGATAAAGAAAAGCTGAAAGAGTCTTTTGAAGATATGATAAAAAGACATGATGTTTTAAGGACATCATTTGCATATAAGAAATTAAAGAGACCTAAGCAGGTAGTTCTTAGAAATAAGCAAGGTGAATTTAATTATGTAGACATATCAAACTTAGATGAAGAGCAAGCAAAAATATATTTAGAAAATTACATGAATAGTCAACTTGAAAGAGGATTTGATTTAGAAAAGGAAGCTTTAATCAGATTGACACTAATGAAGATAGATAAGTTAAAGTGCGTAATAATGCTAAATTTCCATCATATTATCATGGATGGATGGTCTATGACAAATGTATTAGGAGAATTGTTTTTAGGCTATTACCAAATTCAAAAGTATGGAAAGATAAAAATAAATAAGCCTAATCAGTTTAAACAATATGTAGGTTGGCTTCAAAATAATTATGACTATGAAGGATCCATTAAGTATTGGACTAATGAACTTAATGATATTAATAAAGTTACTAAGCTTTCAACTAATGAAATAAGTAATAATTATATCTTTGAAGATTATGTTGAAAAAATTGATGAGAGAATGACAGAAAAACTTATTGAATTTGCAGCACAGAAGAATGTGACTCTTAATATTATTCTTCAAGTAGCTTGGATACTCACACTGTCAAAGCTTACTAAAAGCGATGATGTTGTTTTTGGTAGCGTAGTATCTGGAAGAGATGTTGAAATTGAGGACATAGAGAAAATGGTAGGGCTTTTTATCAACACGCTACCGATGAGGATTAACAATATAAGTAAAAAGAGTATTTCAGAATTGATAAATACAGTTCAAGAAAAGCAAGTAGAATTAATAAAACATGGACATACTGCTCTTTCTGATATACAAAAACTAACTAGTTTTGGCAGTAAACTATTTGATCATATATTTATATTTGAAAATTATCCATCTGTAACTAGTTTATTGGAAGATGAAGTTAAAGAGTTAGGATTAGAATTTGAGGATGGTTTCATTTTAGAAGAAAATAATTATCCTGTAGCTATAGTAGTAACTCCCAATAAAGAAATAGAATTCAAAATAAAATATAATACTACCTATATATCTTTGAAAGATTTGATGAATATATTTCAAACTTACAAGAGTATACTTACAAACATATTGATAGGAGAAGAAGCAAATAATATTCTAATGGAAGAAATTATAAATATGGATAGATTTGAAAATGATTTCAATAATACAAAGGTTGACTTTGGGCCTCAAAGAACTATAGTAGATTTGTTTATTGAATCAGTGCACAAAAATCCTAATAAGATAGCTATATTTGATGGAGATCATCAAATTTCTTATGGTGAGCTTAACAGACAATCGGACATATTAGCCAATTATCTAAAGTATAATATAGGAGTTTCTAAAGGAGAATATATTTTACTTACAGCAAATAGGGAATATAAGACTATAATCTGGATATTAGCTATTTTAAAGGCTGGAGCTGCCTATATTCCTATTGATAAGAACATTCCTTTAGAGAGATTACGAAATATTATAGTTGATAGCAAGGCAAAATATATAATTACTGATGAAAAATATGAGTTTGAGGACCTTTGTATCATAGAAAAAAGAAATACAGATGTATCAATAAATTCTGAAAGTATAAATGAGTCAGAGCTCGATTCGATTGTTTATATAATTTATACATCAGGAACCACTGGTAAGCCAAAGGGTGTAGGAATTTCAAATTCCAATCTCTTTAATTATCTTATTTGGGCAAAGGATATGTATATTAAGAATGAAGAGAATGTTAATATGCCAGTATTCACTTCATTATCTTTTGACTTATCAGTAACTTCAATATTCTTACCATTAGTATCCGGCAATAGTATGTACATTTTCTCTGAAGAATATGATTTGCTTGATGTATGTAATCAAATAATAAAGAAAAGGGATATTAATTTAATTAAGTTGACACCAGCTCATTTAAACATATTTTCTAGTTTAATCAAGGATAAAGATCATGGAATAAAGAGATTTATTGTTGGAGGAGAACAGTTATATACTGATTTAGCAAAAAAAGTGTGTGAAAATTCGAAATATAAGTTAGAAATATACAATGAATACGGACCTACAGAAGCTACTGTAGGATGCATGACTCATTTATTTAATATAAATGAGGACATAGGTACTGTAGTACCAATTGGAATACCAATAGCCAATACTAAGTTATATATACTAAATGAAAAAATGGAGCAGGTTATAGATGAGGAACCTGGAGAATTGTATATTGGTGGACAAGGGGTAGCCAAAGGGTACATAAACAATCCTAAAATGACAGAAGAAAGGTTTGTACAAAGTCCTTTTGATAAAGAGGAAAAGTTATATAAAACTGGTGATATGGTAAGATTTAATAAAAATAAAAAGATGGAGTTTATTGAACGTATTGATAATCAGATCAAATATAATGGCTATAGAATTGAGTTGGATGAAGTTCGTAGTGCTATAATGAGTAATCCGATTATAAGGGATGCATATCCTTTTGTATACAGGGATGATATAAATAATACTCACTTTGTTGCATTTTATATAAGTGAAAGTGAAATTGAACAAGCAGAGATTAAAGAATGGTTAGAAAAGATTATACCAAAATATATGATTCCTAATAATATTATAAGAGTTGATTCTTTTCCTTTAACTTTGAATGGCAAGATAGATAAAAGTAAACTTATAGAGTTATATGAAAAGAAATCACAACATAAGTTTGAAGCGCCAAGAAATGAAATTGAGAAGGTGCTTGTTGAAGCATATAAAACTGTATTAAAGCGAGAACAAGTAAGCATATATGATAACTTTTTTGAAATGGGTGGAGATTCTATAAAAGCTATTCAGATAATTGCATTACTTTCAGACTATGACATAAGAATAAAAGATATAATGGATTTTCCAAGAATTGTAGATTTAAGCAGTAAAATATCTAAGAATATCATGCAGATTAGTCAAGATGCTGTAACTGGTAAAGTGCCACTGACTCCTCCGCAAATTTATTTGAAAGAATTAACTAATGTTGATAGCATTAATCACTTTAACCAATCTATGTTTATTAAATCTAACATAAAACTTGATAAAGATTTAATTAGAGAAACCCTAAAAAATCTAATTGTTCATCATGATGCGCTTAGAATGAAATATGAATATGGAAGTGACTTTTCTATAAATGGAGATATTGACGAGTATGATGTTGATGTTAAAGAGTATCACTGTACACAATCTAACATTTATGAATATAAGAATGAAATTCAGAAGTCATTTGATTTAGCTAAAGGACCATTGATAAATGCTGCACATTTTATAGTTGAGGATACATCTTACGTTCTCATAGTAATGCATCATTGGATATGTGATGGCGTGTCACAAAGAATCATTTTTGATGATTTTACGGCTATATATAACCAGCTTCTTAATAATGAAAAAGTTAATTTGCCTAAGAAAACACATAGCTTCAAAAAATGGAGCGAAGAACTTTATAAATACTCCCAAAGTGAAGAATTTATGAAAGAAAAGGAGTATTGGAAAGCTCTAGAGGAAAGCTCAAAGGACATAAAATTCAAAAGTGACTCAAAAGATATATATAAGTTCAAGGATATGAGAAGAGAAGAGTTTTATCTGGAGTCAAATATTACAGAAGCTCTTACTAAGAGATTACCAGCTAGATACGGTGTTGAAATAAATGAAATACTATTGGCTCCATTGATTAAAGCCTTCAAAAAAATATATTTTGGAAGATGTAAAAAAATGAAGATTTTTCTTGAAAGTCACGGTAGGCAAGGTGAAGTTCTAGGGTTAAATGTAAACAGAACTATAGGCTGGTTTACTGCTTTGTATCCAATAGTTATAGAGGATAACATTATAAAAGGACCTTTAGACATAAATAATATAAAGTTAATACGTGAAAAGCTAAAGGAAACACCAAACAGTGGAATAGGATATTCTATATTAGAAAAGCTTACTCCTGATGATATGAAAGAAGATATTGAATTTACAAGAAAAGGTGACATATTGTTTAATCACATGGGATCTTTTAGTGAGCTTAATGATAATCTACACTTTTCCTTAGTTTTAGATGAAAATGGGGAAGAGGTTGGTAAGGAAGTTTGCTTACAATTCCCTATAGTAATTAATTCTGTTCTTAAAGATAATAAGCTCTATTTCAGCGTAAACTATAATAGTTGTTTATTTAAAGAAAGAAAAATGAGAAGGATTTTGTCAGAGTATAGAAAGTTACTTATTAAAGCATCTAATATTACACTTGAGGAAGGACTTGAGAACAGAATTTTACGAGAAATTGAGAATTATAAGGACAAAAACTCTAATGATATTGCCACTATAATTAATCCAAAAGGTAAGAATAAAGTTTTTGTTTTTCCTCCAGCTATGCTTAAAATTGCATATATGGCCCTTTTTGAATCTTTATTTAAGAACTTTCCAGAATATCAGTTCCATATAATGCATCTTCTTAAGGTTGATGGTATGGACGAGGAATATTGTAAATATATTATGGAGCAAAAGGACAACTCTAAAATTGTATTATTGGGATATTCAGGAGGGGCTAACATAGCTTTTGATACCGCATTGTGTATGGAGAAACAAGGATTAAGAGCTAATTCAATAATAATGCTTGATGGGTATAAGTGGCAGGAAGGTGTGCAATATACTACTATTAATAAGGATAGTATAGATGAAATGTTGCAGAACTTCATAGAAGAATCAAACTTAGATAAAAGTATAATGGAAAATGACTCAGTTAAAGAGCTTATAAATAAGGAAAGAGATAATTTCCTTACGGAGGCAAAGCTTTATCAAGATTATTGTCAGGCTAATAAGGATAAATTTTTAGTATTAAACGGTACTAATATTTATAATTTGCTTTCTGAAGATAAGGTAGAGCATGACAAAGATACAAGGTTAGCTTGGAAGCATAGCACTACTGGAACCGTTGAGTTGTTTTACGGTAAAGGTGGACATATTAGTATGCTCAATAATGATGATTATCTGAAGGAAAATATTGAAACTATTAAAAGTTTATTAAATAAGAGCTTTTTAAGTAATCAAGTAGTATTGGAGCTTAAGGATATTCGTAAATCTTATGGAATTAAGGAATCAAAGAATGAAATTTTAAAAGATATTAACTTCAGGTTAAAAGCTGGTGAATTTGTTGTGCTTTTAGGACCATCAGGATCAGGAAAATCAACACTACTAAATATAATGAGTTCCCTTGAAAAGCCTGATAGTGGAAGTGTTCTATACTTTGATGAGGATATTACTAACTTTAGTAAAAAGAAGATATTAGAGTTAAGGCGAAAACATATAGGCTTTGTATTTCAAGCTTATCATCTTCTTGGCAATCTCACAGTAAGGGAAAATGTAGAAATAGGTGCTCATCTAACTGATGGTGATGTGGATGTAGATGAAATTATAGAAAAGGTAAAGTTAGGTAAACAGAAAAATAAATTTCCATATCAATTATCTGGCGGAGAGCAGCAACGTGTAGCAATAGCAAGAGCTGTAGCTAAAAAATCTACTGTGTTATTCTGCGACGAGCCCACTGGAGCTCTTGATACTAAGACGGGCCAAATAGTATTAAGTTTATTGCAGCATATGCAGAAAACAATGAATATAGCTATAGTCCTTGTTACCCATAATCCACAGGTAGCTGAGATTGCAGATAGAGTAATACGACTTTTGGATGGAGAGATTATATCAGAAGAAGTTAATGAAAATCCAAAGCTAGTAGAAAAGGTTGTGTGGAAGTAATGAGAAATCTGATCAAAAATAATATAAGATTACTTTTAAAGAATAAGTTACAACTAATATTACTTTTGCTGTTGTCAGCTATACTGGGATTTTTATTCACATATTTATATTATGGTAATGTTCCAATCCAAAATTCATATAAAGAGGATTTAAAAGCTACTAAGGTGGAAGAGTTTAGAATACTTCCTAAAGCAAATATAGCTGAACTTGAAGATAAGTATGATTTTAGTGCGGAATTATTCCGAAGAAAGTATGTGCAAGAAGGCCAAAATACATTTTATATTAGTGTTCCAATGACTAATATAAATAAATATTATGTGGTAGAAGGAAAGGATGATATACAGGGAAGCAACATTTTGCTTTCCCTGCAATTTGCTAAAAAAAATAACATTAAGATTAATGACAAAATTGTGATATCAAATTCAGATTATACAGTTTCAGGGCTATATTATCAGCCTTCAGAATCATTAATATTTAATTCACAGTATGCATCCACAGTTTCCACAACTAAAAATGCAGGTGTGCTGATGAATAAAGATAATTTTGAGTCTCTCAGTGGAAATGAGGATAAGATATATGTGGCAAGATTCAATAAGAATTTAGATAAGACTGAGTTTGATAGCAAGATAAAGGATATGATGAATGATGATGACATAAGTTTAGTAGAAAGTAGCAAGAATCTTCAAAGCTTTAACACATTGCTTTCTAATTTTCAGACAAGCTTATCTTTGATGAAGATAGGATTTATCTTGTTTGTGTTGGTTATTGTAATTGTTGTTATGCTGCTTGTTAGAAACCAATTTCAATATTCACGAAGATGCAGCGGTGTGTTAATGGCTATCGGATACAAGCGTGTTACTATAGCTTTGCCCTTTGTTTTGATTCAAATTCCTATATTAATAGGAATGACCATTGGAGCTTTTTTAGGTTTATTTATGTCTGAAAGCTTTTTAGTTAACTACTTTAACGTTTTCAATATAGTGCATCCAGTAATAAGATTCAACTATTTGCTAATAGTAGGTGTAATTATTACTGTAAATATCACTATAGCTATTATAACTTTTTTACTAGGTTTAAAGTTACTTCGTATCAATGAGTTAAACTTAATTTATGATAGAGATAAGCATCAAGTTGGCAAAATCACGGTGTTTTCTAAGAAATTGCTTGAACATTTTCCTTTTCAATATAAAATACGATACGCTTTTTTACTAAGAAAGCTTTGGCGTTTCTCTATCATTGTATTTATAAGCTTAATTGCATTTTTTATGATTAATTTTGCTGCAGCTATATTTAATCTTACATTGGAACCTATTAAACAGATGGATGATCAAATGAAGTTTAAATCTATGATTATTTATAATGATATAAAAAATGAACCTAGTAAAGAAAATAGAAGAAATACATTTCTAAATTATAGATTTTATATTGAATCGGCAGAGACCGATGCTGGTAAGAAAAACATCGAAAAAAAGTATGATGTACAGTTTGTTCATGCTGAAAATGATATGCTTAAACTTAGTACAGATAATAAAAGCAACCCACTTTTAAATATGAAGAAAAACGATGTTATTATTTCGAAAAAGCTAGCTTATGATTACAATTTGAAAGAAGGAGATATCTTAAATATAAAAGACAGTAAGGGGGATATTCAAAAGTTTAATATTTCCGCAATAAATATTACAGTTTATGATAGTTTGTTATACCTTAATGCTGATTATATGCAGGATATGGACTCTGTATTACATGAAGGAGATTATAATGGACAGTATAGCTCAATATTGCAGGAGAAGACTGAAGAAATGAAGGTAGTAATTTCTAAAGAGCAGCAAAAGGAGCAAACTATGACTTTATTAAAAGGTAGCCTTAGTTTAATACCTATGATGCTCGTAATAACTATAGTTTTAGTAGTTAGTCTCACCAGTTTAATCTCTTATTTTAATATTAATGATGCTAAAAAGGATATTACCATACTCAATATCTTAGGGTATCAAAATAAAGTTATCTCTAAAATGGTAATTAATATATATTCTGTTGCAATATTCATTGGTAGCATAATATGTAGCTTATTTATCGATAAAATATTTGAGTCTATTCAAACTTATGTAAACAAGTCAACGGAAATTCTAATTATTTTGCAAACAAATACAGTTTGGAAAATAGCTTCTTTTATTATCGTGTATATAGTTTACAAGATATCCATTTTTATTATGAAAAGAAATCTTAACAAAATTGAGATTAAGAATGTACTTTATGCAGAATAGATACCATTAGTATTTATTAGTCATTAATTGAAGAACAATTAAATAAATTTATGGAAATTGAGGGGGATAAATTATGGGTGGATATAAGTATTATGATTTATCACATCCACAAAAAAGAATATTTCAAGTTGAAAAATACTATTCCAATACTCCTATTAATAACATAACAGGAATAAATCTTTTTAAGAATCCGGTGGATATTAACTTGTTGGATACTGCTATAAACATAGTCATTAAATCTAATGATGCTCTTAGACTAAGACTTTGTTTGAGGAACGATGAAATAAAGCAATATATAGCACCTTATACATATAAGAAAATTGATGTGTTTAATTTTTATCAAAGGGATAAGGAATATGAGGAATGGTTACAGTCTACTAACACTAGTGTTTTTAACATTTATGATTCTGATTTATATTATGTACCTATTGTAATCCATCCCGATGGAAGAGGCGGTTTTTATTTTAAGTTTCATCATATAATTACAGACGCATGGTCAATTTCCACTGCTGCTAGTATGACTGCTGAAATTTATTCAGCACTAAAAAATAATAAGGAATACAATTCTACTAAACCATCTTATATTGACTATATTATATCCGAGGAAAAATACAAAAAATCACAAAGATATGAACATGATAAGGAGTTTTGGATTGATCAGTTTAAAGATATACCTGATTTAGTGAGTCTGTCTCATCGTAATTCAAATAATATAGATGCCAAAGCTCAAAGGAAGTCTTTTAAATTATCTTCTGAAATAACAAATAAAATTATTTCATTTTCTAAAGAAAGTGGAATATCAGTTTTTAATCTAATGTTTGGTGTTCTAGCTATTCTCACAAGTAGATATACAGGAAAATCAGATTTTACTTTAGGAACAGTTGCATTAAATAGATCTAAGAAAGAAAAAGAAATGCAAGGTATGTTTATTACTACCTTACCTATAAGATTTCAAATAGAGGATAGGATCAATTTTATCGATTTTTTAAATTATGTAAAAAAAGTATGGTTTCAGTGCTTAAAGCATGGTAAATATCCTTACGATGAGGTGCTAAGCGAGTTAAGGAAAGAAGGCAGATCTTATGGCAAACTTTACAATGTTGTTATGTCCTATCAAAATACTAAAATAATTACTGCAGAGGAAGAGGAACAAGAACCAGTATGGTTGTTCAATGGAACTTCTGGAGAAGAATTGATAATTCATATAAACGATAGAACATCAGAAGGCAGATTTATAATTGATTATGATTATCAGATCCAAGCTTTTGATGAAAGGGATATAGATGCCATTCATAATCATCTAATGTCAATTTTAAATGATGGCATGAAAGAACCAAGCAAAGACATTTCTAATCTTAATATGCTTTCAGAAGATGAAAAGTCAGAAATAATTCAAATGCTTAGTAATTCTCAGTGCAATTTTCCGAAGAGTACAGTAATACATGAAATTTTTGAAGATATAGTAAGAAGGTTTCCTAATAGAACGGCAGCAGTATATGGTGAAGAAAGCCTAACATATAGACAATTAAATGAAAAAGCTAATATCTTAGCATCAAAGCTTAGAGAAATTGGAGTGCAAAGAGAGACAATCGTAGGTATATTATTAGATAAATCTATAGATATGCTTGTTAGTATTTTGGCGGTTCTTAAAGCTGGAGGAACATATCTACCAATAGATATAGATTATCCTACTGATAGGCAGGAGTATATGTTATATGATAGTGAAGCGAAATTTTTAATTTCCCAACAGTCCTATTATAGCAAAATAAACTATGGCGGTACTATTATAAACTTTAAAGAAGACCTTGAGAAACAAGAGCATAAAGATAATCTGGAGATAATTAATACATCTGGGGATACAGCATATATTATTTATACCTCTGGGTCAACTGGTAAGCCAAAGGGGGTTATGATAACCCATAGAAATGTAGTAAGACTAATGAAAAATGATGCTTTCCAATTTGATTTTAATGAGGAAGACGTTTGGACAGTTGCTCATTCATTTTGCTTTGATTTTTCAGTGTGGGAGATGTATGGTGCATTATTATATGGAGGTAAGTTAGTAATTGTATCAAAAGATGAGGTTGTAAGTCCTGTGGAATTTTCAAAAATAATAGAAAAAAATGGCGTAACTGTATTAAATCAAACCCCTCAAGCTTTTTATGCCTTAGCAGATACAGTTGTGGAACAAGGTATCGATAGATTAAAAGTACGATATGTAATTTTTGGAGGAGAAGCTCTGGCTCCTGTAAAGTTAATGAAGTGGAGAAAGTTGTATCCTAATACAAAGCTTATAAATATGTATGGGATAACTGAAACCACTGTTCATGTTACCTTTAAAGAACTTTCAGATAATGATATTAAGTTAAATGTAAGTAATATAGGTAAGCCTATACCTACACTTTCCATGTACTTATTAGATAAAAATCTAAACATCCAACCTATAAATGTTCCTGGAGAGATTTGTGTTGCAGGAGAAGGGGTTGCTAAGGGATATCTGAATAGACCAGAATTGACTAAGGAGAAATTCATTGTTAATCCATACAATAAAAATGAAATATTATATAGGTCGGGAGATCTTGGAAGGCTATTACCTAATGGAGATGTGGAATACTTAGGTAGAATTGATAATCAAGTAAAAATACGAGGATTTAGAATAGAGCTTGGAGAGATTGAAAGTAAACTTTTAGATGTTGACTATATAAAAGATGCAGTAGTATTATGTCAAAAGGATACTAATGGCAGCAATAGCTTGTATGCTTATATTGTTGCAACTGAAAAGATTGATGTTATTTCAATAAGAGGATATTTGTCAAATTACTTACCTCTTTATATGATTCCTTCTTATTTTATCCAGGTAGATAAGATTCCTTGTACTAGTAATGGAAAAGTAGATAGAAAAGCATTGGCAGAGATTAAAAACTTTGTACTAGCTGAAAGCAAGTACGAGGAGGGAAGGGATGAAATAGAAAATATATTAATTGAAGTTTGGAGCCAAGTTCTTAAGGTTGAGGGTATTGGTATAAATGATAACTTCTTTGACTTAGGAGGAGATTCCATAAAGGCTATACAAATTGTTTCACGACTACAAAGGTATAATTTGAAACTGGATGTGAAAAATTTGCTTAAGCATCCTGTTTTATCAGAAACCCGTAAATATGTGGAGAAAACAAATGTAGTGGAAATTTATCAAGGAACTGTTACTGGAGATGTGGAATTAACACCTATACAAAGAGAATTCTTTTCAAATAATAAGGAAGATATAAATCATTTTAATCATCAAATTATTTTAAAGAGTAAGCATTCTTTTGAAGAATGTTATGTTAGAACTGCTTTTGAAGAAATAGTTAAGCATCATGATGCTTTAAGAATGGTTTATAGGAAAACTCAAAATGAAGTATTTCAGTTTAATAGGGATATAAATGAAAAATTATTTGATTTAAAAGTTTTTGATATAAGGAATGAGGTTAATTATAATTTAAAAATTAAAGAGATTTCCCAGGAGATAAATAAAAGTATAAATTTAGAAGAGGGTCCATTAGTTAAGCTGGCAATTTTAAAAACAATCCAAGGAGACTTACTGCTTATTGTTATTCACCATCTTGTTGTGGATGGAGTTTCTTGGAGAATAATATTGGAGGACTTTGAAAATGCTCTAAACCAGCTAATAAACTCAGAACCTATTAAGCTACAGAATAAAACTACTTCCTTTAAGGAATGGGCTCATAGATTAAAGGCTTATTCAGATGATCCTATTTTGCAAAAAGAACTAGAATACTGGGCAATGATTACTAATAAAAGTGTTAGTTCTATACCAACGGATAACAATATAAAGGATAGAGTTGTAAAAAATATTAGTACTAATACCTTAACCATACCAAAAGAAAAGACAGATTTATTGTTATTTGAATCCAATAAAGCTTTCAATACCGAGATTAATGATTTACTTATAGCTGCATTAGCATTATCACTGGAACAATGGAGAGATATAAATAAGTTTTTTGTTAACATGGAGTCCCATGGTAGAACCTTATCATTTGATGGTATAGACCTATCTAGAACAGTGGGATGGTTTACTGCAACATATCCATTGTTTATAGAGGTTGATTCTTCCATGGATTTAAGCAAAATACTAATAAATATAAAAGAAACAATAAGAAAAGTTCCAAATAAGGGTATTGGATATGGAATATTAAAATATTTAAGCTCTTTGGAAGGAAAATCTGAAATAAACTTTGATGTGCAACCGGAAATAGGTTTTAATTATCTTGGACAAGTAGATGACAGTATCAATACGGATAACTTTGAAAAATATGATTTAGGTATAGAAGCATCCTTTGGTGATAATATAAAGTGTATACATAAAATAGAAATAAATGCTATGATAGTAGATGGAAAATTAGAAGTTAGAACTTCATATGACAAGGAAGAGTATAATAAAAAATCAATTGAAACTCTTATGAATTTATTTATGGATAATTTGATTATGATTGCAGAGTATTGTGCTGCTAGAGAAGAGGTTGCATACTCAGTATCTGATTTTGATGATAGTGAATTGTCTCAAGAAGAATTAGATGAAATAAGTAAATTATTTAATTAATTGCTTTATTAATATTATTCAGTTATTACATTTAGATATGTGGTAGCTGTATCTCCAGAAAAGGTTGAAAAATTAGCTTATAAGACTTTTATGAAAAAAAGCAATCCTAAACAGATTGCTTTTTTTGCTAACTATACAATATAGAAAGACTTATCTTTACTCAATACTAAAATTTGATTACTTTTGGCTCGTCAGTAAAGGAATAGAAGGTAGCTGTAGCATCTTCAAAGTAAAGCACCTCTGTATTGTCATCTTCTGCTGAATACATAGATTGAAGTTCTGGATAATTACCTAACATATGCTTTTTTGCTTCTACTCTGTCATCTCTGATAAGCTTACCGGACACTCTAAGCCATCTTCCATCAGCAAAAGCACAAATTTCTGCCTTTGGATTAACCTGTAGCTGCTTAGATACATTCTTTACTTTACCTGTTTGGATATAAAGTTTACCTTCAAAAATATCTACTGTACCAAAGGGTCTAACTCTTGGCTGATCTCCTTCCACTGTAGCCAAATAATATGTTCCACATTTCTTTAAAAACTCATAAACTTCCTGCATTTTTCTGACCTCCTATTGATTTTTAAAGTGTTATGTAATTTTTTCCTTTTCCTATGTTAAGTCAAATTTGTGTAATGGTCAAGGTTCTATGTTGGTGAATGGAACTATTTTTAAAAATTTTCTAAAAATAATCAATATTCAGTAGAAATAGTTACATTTCTACTATATAATATACATCATATAGTAAAGTTGAGCAATGTACGCCGTTAAAGTCAAGGGAAAGTTCAAGAACCTTTAGAGAGAGCAGAAGTTTATTAGTATGTAATTAGAAGCTAAGGTTTTAGAATTCCTAAACGCAATTAAACAAAAGATGAAGGGAAAAGGAGATGATTCTATGAAATTCAAAAGTATTACCACAAGAATAACTTTGCTATTTGGTCTACTAATGTTTGTAATCTGTGGAGGTTTAGGAATTTCTGCTTTCTTAAATTCTAGAGATGCATTGAAAACAAACATTGACAAACATTTAATAGAATTAGCTAAAGCTGATGCTAAGATTATTTCTCAGAAAATAAATACTCAGATCAATTCACTAGAGACACTAGCTGATAATCCTTGGATTACAAGAAATGATTTGTCAATTGGCGAAAAATTGGAAGGCCTTAAAGATGAGACTAAACGAAGTGGACATATGGATATTTTGATTGCAGATACCAATGGCAATGCTTTCTCCGCTGATGGAAAGATTGGGGAAGTTAATGATAGAGAGTACTATATCAAAGCTATGTCTGGAGAAAGTAATGTTTCAGATCCGTTGGTTAATAAGATTGCTGATAATGTTATTGTGGTATTTGCAGTTCCGATAAAAGAAAATAATCAGGTTACAGGCGTACTTTTTGCAAGACGAGATGGTAACGATTTAAGCAATTATACTAATGAAATGCAAAATGATGAACAAGAAGTCTTTATGATTAACAGCGAAGGTACTATCATAGCTAACAAGGATAAAAGCCTTGTTATGGAAATGTTCAATATTGGTAAAGAATATGAAAATAATCCTGAGCTAGAGGAATTATATAATATTCAAAAGAAGATGATTGAAGGGGAAAGTGGAGTTGGTCAGTATACATTTAATGGAAAAACCAAATATATGGGTTATTATCCTGTAGAAGGTACAGACTGGTCCTTAGCTGTAACAGCAGATAAAGCAATGGTTATGAGTAAGGTTAATGATTTAAATAAGTTTTTAGTAATTATATCTGTTGTTTTCATCTTGATTGGTATAGCAGTAACTATATTGCTGGCTCGTAAGATTTCTCAACCAATCAAGGAGACAAGCCAATGCCTTAATGTTATAGCCACTGGAGATTTTACGGGAGCTATATCTAAAGATATGTTGGCAAGAGAAGATGAAATAGGTAGTTTAGCTAAATCCCTTGAAAAAATGCAGAATTCCATGAGGACAATGATGAAAGCGGTTGTGGATGAATCTTCTATGGTCAGTGAAATGTTGACTACCATTAATCAAAATATGCATGAATTGAATCAAAGTATCGAAGATATTTCTTCTACTACAGAAGAACTATCTTCAGGAACAGAGGAAACAGCTGCTTCAACTGAAGAAATGCATGCTACTTCCTTAGAGGTAGAAAAGGCCATTGAGACCATTGCCTCAAAAGCTCAAGAAGGTGCAGCTACTGTTAACAAAGTAAATTTAGTTACTGAAAGAATAAAAGATATGTCAATATCATCTAAACAGGAAGTTGTGGACATATATAGTAAAACAAAGGTCAATTTGCAGAATGCAATTGAAAAGTCTAAATCCGTTGAACAAATTAATGAATTGTCTAATACCATATTATCTATTACAACTCAAACCAATTTACTAGCTTTAAATGCAGCGATTGAAGCAGCTAGAGCAGGAGAATCCGGTAAGGGCTTTGCGGTTGTGGCAGAAGAAATTAGAAAGTTAGCTGAAAGTTCTAAAACTTCCATAGCTCAAATTCAAGAAGTGACAAATCAGGTGCTATTGGTAGTAAAGGATCTTTCTTCAAGCTCTATGGATATTATAGACTTTATTGATAAGAAAGTACTTAATGATTATGATGTCTTAGTAAATACCAGTGAACAATATAATGAGCTTTCTAGGGATATAAATGATGTAGTAATTGAGTTTAGTTCGATCTCAGAAGAGATTTTGGCCTCCATAGAAAATATGGTTGAATCCATCACTGAGATAAGTGCTTCTACTAATGAACAGGCTATGGGAGCAAGTAATATTGCCAATAAGGCAGAGGGTGTTGTTAATATGGCTGAAAATGTAGTTAATTTAGCAAGTAAATCAAATGAAAAGTCAGAATCCCTCATTAAGGTAGTTAATCAATTTAAAATTTAACTTCTACTTATTTTCTACCGCTAAGGTCAAAAGATCTTAGCGGTAACTTATTTTAGGAATAAATATAAGAGATTCTTATAATTTAAATGTGATATCAATTAATCAGATATATCTATAGTTTTTTAAAATTAAATAGCTAATTTCTTTTAGCATTTTAACTTTATATATTCATAACAAAGTCTAAAGTTTTGGCATATAATAAACAAGCTAACAATATCAGAGGAGTTTTATATGTACAATTTCTTTTGCACTAGGCAGCTTATTTATTTTGATGGTTACAGTGCATATATCTTAGACTTTAAGCAAGGAGATGTAACTGGAGACGGAATAATAGATAATGTATATCTTATGGGGGATAGACCCTATGGTTTTCAAAGCCCTTTTGTTACTAATATCAATCTGGTAGTACAGGATGGAGCTACTAATCAATATAATAGGGTTCCTATTAAAGAGGGGGCAGGTTATAATCCTACTATCTTTTTAGGAGATTTTACTGGAGATAAGGTGGATGACATAGTAGTGTATATAGATTCTGGCGGTAGTGGAGCTATCCTTTATAGCTATATATTTTCTTTTGTAGATAATAAGCCAAGCCTCTTATTCGACTATGAAAAGTTCAATAATGAGTTTCAGTATGAGGTTATCTATAGAGACAATTTTGAGGTAGATATTATTAGCTTTAAAACTAAAAAGAAATTTACTATAGATATTAGCTATAAAGGTGAAGAGTATTTATCAGAAATATATAATGAAGATGGCACCTTAAAGGAAGGGATAAAGGGCTTTGTTAATCCTATAAGTGGCTTGTACCCTATAGACTTTAATAGGGACGGAATATATCAACTTATGGCAGTTCAAAAAATAGCTGGTAGATATAATGCAGATGCTATAGGCTATGTGGAAACAGACTTGAAGTGGAACGGTAGGAGTTTTATACCCTTTAGACAGGAGATTGGAATTTTCGGAGAAAATGTTCTAGATATATAAATTTTTAAAATTTGTATATGCTATAAGGGTAAGGTTTTATTTTTTGAAAAGAGGATTGGATTATGAAAAGTAAAAAAGAAAAATATAATCTTACCTTTGCCATAGCTTTTGAAATTTTACTACTAATAACAGCTATTGTTAATTTTATAAATGGCGTAAAACGCAATGGTTATTTATCAATAATGTCTATGTTTTTGATACCAGTTCCCTTTATACTAAGTAACTTAGCTGATAAAAAAGATATTAGGCTTCCTTCAAGTTTTAAAGTTATAGCTATATTGTTCCTATTTGGAACTCAGTATTTGGGAGAGTTAGTAGGCTTCTATTTCACCCTTTGGTGGTGGGATATTTTTTTACATGGCTTTGCAGGTTTTTATATGGTTTCAGTTGGAAGGGATTTGATTAAAAGTTTTATTATCAATGAAAAGGGAATAAACAGTAATAGATATGCCTTCTTTATTTCCCTGTGGGCTTTTTCTTTTTCTACTACTATAAGTACCCTGTGGGAAATCTTTCAGTATATTGGAGATAGTTTGCTAAATACTAATATGCTTAAAGAAGGTATTAAAGACACCTTTCATGATTTGCTTGCTGGTGAGCTTTTAGCTCTTTTAGGTGCTATAGTAATATATTTAAAACTAAGATATAAAAAAGCAGCTCTTTATAAAGTGTAAGGGCTGCTTTTTTAATGTCCAGTTATTTATATTCTCTAATTAAATATTCGTCCAAAATCAAAAGTAAGAGAAATAATTTTGCATCTTAGTATTTAAAAAATGCATCTTGGTAGTATGGATATTTACTTGGAATTGGGTAGTGATATACTATATATTATAGTAAGTGATACCACTTATCAGGGGGTGTTTAAATGAAGATTACTATTGATGAATGTCCTAGTCACAAGGAAGTTGAAATTGTAATTAAGTGTGACAAGGTTACAGAAGAAGTTGAAAAAGTAATTTCATTGCTTAGAAGTTCTGAAGAAAAAATTACAGGGGTAATAGAGGGGGAAAGATACTTAATAGATCCTTCTGATATTTACTATTTTGAAAGTGTAGATAAAAAGACCTTTATGTATACAGAAAGTCAAGTATTAGAGATACCTCTAAGACTATATGAGTTAGAAGAGAAATTAGCAAAACAAGACTTTTTTAGGGCAAGTAAATCTACAATAATAAACATATCAAAAATTCAAAGACTGTCCCCAAGACTTAATGGAAAGTTGGATGTGATACTGGAAAACAATGAGAAGCTGGTAGTATCTAGGCAGTATGTTGGTAGACTTAAGGATATTTTAGGATTATAGAGGAGGTATATCAATGAAAAGGTTCATGGAATTAATTGTGCAGTTTAAGTTTGTCTGGGGCTTGATTTTTAGTGCTACAATCCTACTATATTCGGTAGTGGCTATGATTAATGGGGATACAGCTATGGATTTTATATTAATGTGGAAGTTGGTTGGATTTACAATTGTGCTAGGGGTTATACATTTTATTATTTATGGTGAATTTATATTGGAGTCCCTTAGTGCAAAGTATAAAACAGTAATTCATTTTATAGCCTGTTATATAGTATGCCTTATTTCAGTGGTGATACTTAATTGGGCAGATATATCAAATCTACGGCATGTATTAGTATTTTCAGGGGCTTATATATTCATATATTTAACAGTATTTCTTTCTTTATATATGTATTATAAATTTACTGGAGAGCAACTTAATGATCGATTAGCAGCTTATAAGCAAAATAAAAGATTAGAGGGGGATGGAAATGACCGTAATTGAAATCAATAATCTATCAAAAACCTATGGGAAAAAACGGGGTATATCTAATGTTAATTTAAGAGTAAACAAGGGAGAAATATTTGGTTTTATTGGGCCAAACGGAGCAGGAAAATCTACCACTATAAAAATCCTTATGAATTTTATTTTTCCAAGTTCCGGAGAGGCTAAAATTTTAGGAATGAATTGTGTTACTGAAACAGATAAAATCAAGGAAAAGGTAGGTTATGTGCCTAGTGAAGTAAGGTATTATGATAACATGACCGTAGAGGAGCTACTAAATTATGCTAAGTCCTTTAAGAATAATGTGGACGATGCTTATATGAAGGATCTGTGTCACAGCTTTGATGTGGAGCTTACCAAAAAGATGTGGGAGTTGTCCCTAGGAAATAAAAAGAAAGTAGCTATTGTGCAGGCCCTTATTCATAAGCCACAGTTATTAATTTTAGATGAACCTACTAACGGTTTAGATCCCTTAATACAACAAAAGCTTTTTAACACCTTACTAAAGATAAGGAAAGAGGGAACTACAATATTTTTATCTAGTCATAACTTAACAGAAGTAGAAGAGTTTTGTGACAGAGTGGCTATTATTAAGGAAGGTAAAATAATCGAAGTAAGAAGCATAGAGGATTTTGTCCATAAGAGGATTAAGAGAATTACTTTGAAGCTTTCTAAAAATATTGAAGAGGAACTAAAGGTAATAGGAGCAGAGGGCTTGGAAAATGAAGGAGATAGGATATGCTTTAATTTTAATGGTGATATAAATAAATTACTAGTGGTAATCTCAAAGTACCAAGTAGAAGATTTGATAATTGAAGAGAAAAAGCTGTCGGAAGTATTTATGAATTACTATGACCAGGAGGGGAGATAAATGAATATTTATAAAATGGAAGTTAAAAAAGGCTTTAAGTCTATGTTAATATGGAGCGTTATATGCGTACTTCTAACTATATTATTTATGTCCATGTTCCCATCCATGCAAGACAGCGGAATGCAGCAGTTAGTGAAAACAGAGCTAGATGTTATGCCACCAGCCTTGTTGAAGGCCTTTGGCTTAGAGGATGCACCGGATTTTTCAAAGCTTAAGGAGTATTTTGCCTATGTATTTCAATATTTAATGATGGCGGGAGTAATCTATGGAGGTTTATTAGGTTCTAAGGCTTTAGTAAAGGAGGAAAGTGAAGGAACTATAGAATTTTTATACGCTCAACCAGTAAAGAGAAGTAAAATAGTAACTATGAAAATTTTATCGGCAACAACCCTTTTTGCACTCTTTGTGATTATCATTGCTTTTTCATCCCTTCTCATATCTTTTGTGGTAAAATCATCAGATTTAAAGGTTATAGATGTGATTAAGGACTATATACTTTTGTTTTCTGGATTTTTAATGGTAGGCTTGGTTTTTCTAGCTGTAGGTTTTGTAATATCAGTGCTAGTACCTCATTTAAGATTGGCTATGCCTATATCCATAGGGTTTTTCTTTGTAACATACCTTTTAGGCATATTCTCAGATATGATAGAAAAACTAAGTTTTTTAAAATATTTTTCTCCATTCCATTTTGCAATGCCAGCGGATGTAGTTAAGAATGGTATTAAAGTTAGCTGTGTAGTGCTAGCATTGTCCTTTATAATTGTAGCTATAGCGGCGACTTATATTAAGTATATCAAGAAAGATTTTAGGATATAAGATTTAAAAAATAATATTGCAAACATTTTAATATGGAGTATAATAAAGGAGTGTGAAGTGAAAATAATTATCAATAAATAAAGAATATCAAATGAAAAATACTAATATTTATAAAAATTTATAAAAGTACTATAGAAGGGATGATAGTAATGAGTATATATGATTTTTCTGCTAAGAAAATTAATGGTGAAGAAGTTTCTTTAGCAGATTATAAAGGAAAGGTATTAATAATTGCAAACACTGCAAGCAAGTGCGGATTTACACCTCAATATAAGGATTTACAAAAGCTATATGAAAAGTACAAGGAAGAAGGACTAGAGATTTTAGGTTTTCCTTGTAACCAATTTGATGAACAAGAACCAGGTAGTAATACAGAAGTTAAGACTTTTTGTGAAATTAATTATGGAGTTACCTTTAATATATTCGAGAAGATAGAGGTTAACGGACACGATGCCCATCCTCTATTTAAGTATCTAGTTACACAGGCGCCTTTTAAAGGATTTGATAAGAGTACACCTATGGGAAAAATACTTTATAGTGTAATTAGAGAAAAGTATCCTGAGAATCTAGTAGGAGATGCAATAAAGTGGAACTTCACAAAGTTCTTAATTAGTAGAGATGGAAAGTATATAAAGAGATTTGAGCCTACTACAGATCCACTAGATATGGAAGAGGATATTAAAAAGTTATTAGCAGCCCATTAATCTTTGTACTTAATATAAAGCTGTTGACCTAATTATTGGGTCAACAGCTTTTCTAATTTGGCACCATTATTAGCATAGATAAATTACATATTCAATCCTATTAGTTCAATAAATTTCATGGAGGTAGGAGATAGGGATACCCCTTTTAAAAAACACACACCTATATTTCTTGCTGGGATTTTTTCAGTCAATTTTATCTCGTACAGTAGGCCTTTTTTCAAGTATTCATGGGAAAACTCTCTAATAACGCAAGCTATACCTAAATTGATTTTAGCAAGCTCTAACAGTAAATCATGAGAGCCTAGTTCAATTTCTGGCATAAGGCTGATACCCTTTGATAAGAAATAATTTTCTATGTACCGTCTAGAGTTTGATTTAGGCTCAAGCAATATTAGGGGCAATTCTGCTAGCTGAGAAAGACTTAATGGCATGGATATAGTGCTAAGAAAATTTTTTCCGCAGACAAAGGTATCATGAATGGTCAAAACTTCTCTAACTTCTATGCTTGCATCACTAATAGGCAAGTTGCAAATGGAAAGATCCAGCTCCCCAGACTTTAACATTACACAAAGCTCTGGAGTAGTACCATTAATAATTTTGAATTTGATATTAGGAAATCTATTATGAAATTCCTCTAGATAAGGTAATAAGTAATGTTTAGATATGGTATCTCCTACACCAATCTTTAATTCCCCAACTAAAAGATTTTTGGATTCTAACAGCTTCTGTTCTGCTACATTAATTAAGTTAATGGCAGAATTGATATATTCAAATAGCATTTGTCCTTCCTTGGTGAGGATTACTCCCCTCGGAGTTCGGGTAAAAAGGCGAATATCTAATTCTGTTTCAAGCTGCATAATGGCCTGACTGACAGCTGGCTGAGTCATATATAGTTCCTTAGACGCTTTAGAAAAGCTATTACATTGAGCAACTTTACAAAAAATCCTATATAAATCTAATTTTGTAGACATATAAGTTCTCCTTATATCAAATATCATACTTACTTATTTTACTTATACCATATAAGTATAGTATAGTACAAGTGTAACAAATAATAATATTATAATGAAAATATAAGGAGCGGTTTTAATGGAAAGAGTAGTAGGAACTGTAGTTAGAGGTCTTAGAGCGCCTATTATTAAAGAAGGAGAAGACATAACAGAGATAGTTGCTAACACTGTTTTAAAGGCTTCAGAAGTAGAAGGCTTTACAATAACTGATAAGGATATTATAGCTATAACTGAATCAGTAGTTGGTAGAGCACAGGGAAATTATGCTAGCGTTGATAATATAGCAAAGGATATAAAGTCAAAGTTTGGTGACGATACTATTGGAGTAATTTTCCCTATCTTAAGCCGTAACCGTTTTGCAATTTGTCTTCGTGGTATAGCAAAGGGAGCAAAGAAAATTGTTTTAATGCTTAGTTATCCTTCTGATGAAGTAGGTAATCACTTAGTTGATATAGATGAATTAGACGAAAAGGGTGTGAATCCTTGGACAGATGTTTTAACAGAAAAACAGTTCCGTGAATATTTTGGATATAAAAAGCATACCTTCACTGGTGTAGATTATGTAGACTATTATAAGTCTTTAATAGAAGAATACGGTGTTGAATGTGAAGTGATTTTCTCAAATAATCCAAAGACAATATTAGATTACACAAAGAGTGTACTTACTTGTGACATTCATACAAGATTTAGAACAAAGAGAATACTAAAGGCTAACGGTGCTGAAAAGGTATATGGTCTAGATGATATATTAACAGCATCTATTTATGGCAGCGGTTATAACGAAGCTTATGGCCTTTTAGGATCTAACAAATCAACAGAGGAAAAGGTTAAGTTATTCCCAAGGGATTGTCAGCCTATAGTAGATAAAATACAAGCTATAATTAAAGAGAAGACAGGAAAAACTGTAGAAGTTATGGTATATGGAGATGGAGCCTTCAAAGATCCAGTAGGTAAGATATGGGAACTTGCAGACCCTGTAGTATCACCTGCTTATACTTCAGGTCTTGAAGGAACACCTAACGAAGTAAAATTGAAGTATCTTGCAGATAACGAATTTGCAGATTTAAAAGGCGAAGAACTGAAAAAGGCTATTTCCGAATATATTAAAAATAAAGATGCAGACCTTAAGGGTTCCATGGTTACTCAAGGAACAACACCTAGAAGACTTACAGACCTTATCGGTTCACTTTGTGATTTAACTTCTGGAAGTGGTGATAAGGGAACACCAATAGTTTATATTCAAGGATATTTTGATAATTATGCTAAGTAATATAATCATTAATTAATAAAAACTTTCTAAAAGAGGACCCCTTGTAAATTATAAAAAATAAGCTTGTTTTTAGGAGAAGGACTAAAAACAAGCTTATTTCTATTCTTTATCATCTAACTCGTAGGATTGATACATATTGTTATTAATATATAGGTAAATTACTTTAGGCGCTGATTCCTTTTTTGGGTCAATGGTATATAACTTCTTTCCAGTGTATATATTGAAAGAATCAATGGGATAAATAACAGTATCTTTATCAATAAAGGTTTTTGGTATATCCTCTCTTGATTTATAATAGGTATACCCATAACATTTGATTTTTTGGGGCAAAGCAAAGGGATTCCACACTCCATAAAGATATCGATTTGTAACTAGTAAGGACAATAGTATAAAAAGGATTATAAATCCTATTATCTTTAATGTTTTGAATTTTTTCATAAATCCCCCTCCTAGTTAGCTATGGTACTGTCAAAGTTTTTTATATATCTAAGACAGCTACCATTTGATTTTACTTAATTTTTATATAAATAACTTGCCACCCCCTAAAAGTTCGTGTATTTTGAATTTGCAGTAAACAAAATTAACAAC
>Ga0209537_1001247_pt1 | contig 29223 bp, 31 predicted proteins | sample BioPla4DNA1_FD_187698 | JGI IMG/M metagenome (GOLD analysis project Ga0209537, IMG submission 187698) | Biogas fermentation microbial communities from Germany - Plant 4 DNA1 (SPAdes) (version 2) | ecosystem: Engineered > Bioreactor > Anaerobic > Digestate | place: Bielefeld, North...
ATTTGAATAGCTCCTTTTTTATTAAGAAATTATTTAAATAAGGTAAATATTAAATGTTAGATAGAGTTTTTTTTGTATTTAATCTTGAAGCTGATAATGCAAAATGAAGTATTCCTTTATAAATTACTTCTGCTAAATTCATAACTACATATAATCTAGTATTTTGTAATACTAAAAACTCAAAACTTCCAGAAATATTAACAATTCCAGTTATGCTTAAATCACCAACTTTAGGAAGGTCTTTATTTAAAGCAAGTCCTGGGCTTAAGGGTTTGTTTTCTATAAATATTTTACCGATATTATTTATTTTACCTAGACAGGCATCTATTGCTATAATATATGGATTAGAAAAATTACTATATATTTTATCTAAAATAGAAACTAAGTTTCTAGAGTGTACTGGGTTTTCTAGTGTTCCATAAACATAAAATTTATTTTTAGGTATTAAGGGTTTTAATTTGTGACCAACTAAAGGACCTAAAGAATCCCCAGTACATCTATCAGTTCCTATACATAAAAAAATTATTTCTCTATCTGATAAAAGAACATCATTCAAATTTTTTAATAAGAAATTCTTAATATCTAAATAAGTATTAGGCATAAAAGAATCAACAGAAAAATTAGTATCCATAAAAAACCTCCTTTATTGAAATTATTAACAATAAAGGAGGTAACTATACAGTAAAAAATTATTTTAATTTTATTATATTGTTTATAGAGTTTATAACATAATTGATTTCTTCTAGGGTATTAAAATAACTGATACTTAAGCGAACAGTACCTGAAGGATAAGTACCCACAGTTTTGTGAGATAAAGGAGCACAGTGTAATCCAGATCTATTTTTTATATTATAATCATTATCTAAAATATAAGATAATTCAGAAGTATCCATATCTTTAACATTTAAAGAAAGGCAAGATGTATAGCTGTCAGCTTTATTTATATCATCATATAATATAACATTATTAATATTATGAAGTTCTTCTAGCAAATGAGAACGCAAATAAAAATTCTTTTCATATATAGTATTAATACCTTCATTATTTATAAATTTAATACCCTCTAACAAGCCACATATTCCAGGCATATTTAATGTTCCAGCTTCAAATTTGTCTGGTAAAAAGTCAGGTTGAGTCAAAGAATAAGACAAGCTGCCTGTTCCTCCTAGGGTATATGGAGAACAAATTGAGTTTAAATCATCATTAATAATAAAGCCGCCTATCCCTTGAGGTCCAAAAAGGCTCTTATGTCCTGTAAAGGCTAAGGCACTCAAATTCAGAGTTTTAAAGTCTATACTTAATACACCAGCACTTTGGGCTGAATCTATTATAAAAAAGATGTTATGTTTTTTGCATAATTTGCCTACTTCTTGTATTGGCTGAATTGATCCAAAAACATTAGAGGCGTGATTTAGTATAACTAATTTTGTATTTTCTTTTATTTTATTTTCTATATCCTTTGGAGATATAAAACCAAAATTATTTGCTGATACAATATCAAGTTCAATAATATGGTTTTCTTTTAGTCTATAAAGAGGTCTAATAACTGAATTATGCTCCATAGAAGAAGTTATTACATGATCACCATTTTTTAAAATTCCGTTGATTAATATATTTATTGAAGAAGTTATATTACTTGTAAAAATAATATTTTCTATTTTATCAAAATTAAAGAAGTTTGCTATAGTTTCTCTTGCCTCTATTAAAAGTCGATTTGTTTCTAAGGCGTTATCATGATTAGATCTGCCTGGATTTCCTCCAATTTTTGTAAGAAAATTATATATTGAATCAGCAACAGCTTTTGGTTTTGGAAAAGTTGTGCTTGCATTATCTAAATAAATATTCATATTTTTACTCCTTATTTATTTATATCTTTAATAATATAAATTATAAAATAAATAATATACATTTACATAATATATTAAAAAAGTTGTCATTTAAAGCTATTTAAAAAGAATATTCAATATAATATAATTAATTAAAGAAAATCAAAATAAATAAGTTTTCTTAAATTGGAGGAAAATATGAGTTATTATGTTATAGTTTTTAAAAACACATTAGATGCAATGAATGCAGAAAAAAAACTAAAAGAAAATAATTATAAATTTAAAATAATGCCTACACCAACATCTATAACCCAAAGCTGTGGAATATGCGTAAGAACAGAAAATAAAGAAGATATAGATAATATAATTTCTAATAATTTAATAATATATAAAAATATATATAGAAAAAATAATGATGAATTCATAAAAATAAAATAGAAGGTGATGAAAGGTTTGTTTGCAATATTAAAGATAAGTAAAAATCTGGATGGGGGATTTAATGTAAATATCAATTGGGAATCTATATTTGATAAAAGTGGAGAGTTACTAGAGCAACTTATAAATAAATTAATACTTATCTTAATTGTAATAATTTGTGCTAATTTAGTAAGAAAATTTTCTGATAAGCTTATAGATAGGTTTGTAGAAAGGCAGGTTAAGAGCAAATCTAACTTTTCAATTGATAAGAATAAAGCTATGACTGTTGGAACAATATTAAAAAGCACAGTAAAATATGCTGTTTATTTTTCTGGAACTGCAATTATAATTAGTAATATATTCAAGGTTTCGGCAGCTGTATTAAGTGGAATAGGTTTTGTGGTAGGTATAGGAGCACAAAGTTTAGTTAAAGATTTAATAAATGGATTTTTTATATTGTTTGAAGACCAATATGGGGTAGGAGATTATATTACGGTTGGTGAATTTAGTGGAATTGTTGAAAACATAGGGATACGTTCAACTGTTCTTAAAGATTTTAATGGAGATACACATATAATTCCAAATGGAAGTATAAGTGAAATTTCAAATCATTCAAGAGGAAATATAAGCTTTATAGTGGACATAGAAATTTCAAATGAAGAAGATGTAGATAAGGCAATAGAAATAATGAAAGAGAGCTGTGAAAAGTTTGCAGATGAATATAAAGATGATATTGTTCAAAAGCCAGAAGTTTTAGGTGTTAAGGCACTTAATGTATATGGAACAACAATTACTATATCAGGAAAAGCTAAACCTTTATCACAGTGGAAATTAGAAAGAGCTTTAAGGAAGCAATTAAAGGTTACTTTATATGAGAATAATATAAAAATGCCTTATCCTAAAACTCAAATAATAAATTAAAGATTGGGGAGGAATAACTATGATAGAGAATTTTGATTTAGGAGATATAGTACAAATGAAAAAGGAGCATCCTTGTGGAAATAATAAGTTTGAAATAACAAGGTTGGGGGCAGACATAAAAATTAAATGCATAGAATGTGGAAGAATAGTAATGCTTCCAAGAAGTAAGTTTCAAAAAAATGCAAAGAAATTAATAAAAGCAGATCAAGTTTAGCTTGAAAAAGTATTTACAGAGTGATATAATAGTAAATTGTAAATCCCTGCTGTGTAAAACACAGCCGAAGTCCGAGGGGAGGAGGTGAAAATGATGAGAAAGTACGAAACTATATTCATACAACACCCATCATTAGATGAAGAAGCTTGCAAAGCTAACATCGAAAAATTTAAGGGTGTAATAGAAAATGGTGGAGGAACAGTAGAAAACGTTGATGTTTGGGGTAAGAGAAAGCTTGCTTACGAAATCGCAAAGATTAACGAAGGTTTCTATACATTAATCAACTTCAGTGCTGATTCAGAATTACCTAAAGAATTAGACAGAATTTTCAGAATCACTGATGGTGTTATAAGACACATCATTGTTAAACAAGAAGCGTAAGAGGTGATATTGTTATGAATAAGGTTATACTTATTGGTAGACTAACAAAAGATCCAGAGTTAAGTTATGCAGCTGGAAGTGGAGTTGCGGTAGCAAGATTCACATTAGCAGTTACAAGGCCTTTTAAAAGGGATGAAGCTGACTTTATAAACTGTGTAGCTTTTAATAAAACTGCTGAGACAATAGGACAATATCTTGCTAAAGGAAGACAAATCGCTGTAACTGGAAATATTAGAACCGGCAGTTATGATGCAAAAGATGGAACTAAAAGATATACAACAGATGTTGTAGTTGAAACTTTTGAGTTTATTGGAACTAATAATTCTGGAATGGGCGGAAGAGAAAATAATTCATTTGACAATGGATATGGCGCTTCTAATATGGATTCTGATTATTCAAATTCCTCTAATTTCGGGGGAATAAATTTTGATGAGGATATGACTCCAGTAGATGATGGAGATATGCCTTTCTAAAAGTCTAATATAAAAGGAGGGAATTAGCATGAAAGATGTAAAAAAATCTAGTGGAAGAATTAGAAGATCTAGAAAAAAAGTATGTGCTTTTTGCGTAGAAAAGTCTGAACAAATAGATTACAAAGATATTAATAAGTTAAGAAAATTCGTTACAGAAAGAGGTAAGATATTACCAAGAAGAATTTCTGGAACATGCGCTAAGCATCAAAGAGAATTAACAACTGCTATAAAGAGATCAAGAAATATAGCATTATTACCATTTACAACAGAGTAATAAAAATAACCCCTGATTATCAGGGGTTTTATTTTATTTAAAAAAATTTACAAAAATTGTAATTATCCTTATAATTTGTTGCATTAATGATAAATTATAATTAAAATAGATATACAGGGTATTTGCATAGGGGTGAGGTTATGAAAAGGGAAGAACTAAATATTATGTCCAATATAAAAATGATAGAAAAACTAAAGGCTAATTTATTATGTATAATTGGAGAATTCTATCATTTACTTACAAAAGGAAGTAATGTAGCACAGGATGCGATTTTAAATTGTATATCAGGAGCTATATTAATATTATATGTATTGGCGCAAAAATTAGGATATTCATGTGAAGATGTTGATAATGACATGAAAAGAAAATTAAAAACTGGCATAGCTGAAGGACATGAATATGAAAAGGATGGAAGAAGTTTAAGTAAACTTCAATTACATTTAAAGGAGCACCATTGATTTTATGAAGTGGAATGATTTAATAACAAAGTATACAAAGACTATTAAGGGTGTTGTACCTATTGTTACACCTATTATCTTTGTTTTGGCTTGCATAACTTTTTATTTTATGAATAATGCTTTGCTTGGTTCCTTTTTACTTATTATTTTTATTGTATTCAATATAACTAATTATGTTGTAAAAGAAACAGAAGAAGACAATATAGCTAAAATTACAGAGAGAGTAGAACAGGAAATAAAAAACAATATAATGAATTTAATATCTCCTGTTGCTTTAATAAGAGAGTCAGGTGAAATTTTTTGGTGTAATAAAGAATTTGAAAAACTTACAGAAAATGAATCACCAATTGGAGTAAATGTTGTTAGCATAGCAAGAGGTTTAAATTTATCTAGATTGTTAAGTTGCGATAAAGAATTACATCAAAAAATAAAGATTTTAGATTCATTATATAAAATATATGCAAGTAAGTTAGAAAAATTAAATTCAGATGAAGATATCTATATAGTTTATTTTAATGATATAAGTAATTTTAAAAACATGGAAAACACAAAAGAAAGTATTATGCTCATAGAAGTAGATAATCTTTCAGAAGTACTAGAGGGTACAGAAGAAGCTAATAGACCAATGTTAATTGCTGATATAGAGAAATGTATTAATGCATATGCTCAAAGATTAAAGGCAATGATAACAAAGTATGATACAAATAAGTATGTTATGTCAGTGCAAGATAAATTTATTGATGAAGAAATAAACAATAAATTTAAGGTGTTAGAAGAAATTTCAAAAATTGATAGAGGAAATAAATTCGAAGTTACTTTAAGCATAGGAGTTGGAAGGGGCGGAACATGCCCTTTAGAAAATAATAAGTTTGCAATTACTGCAAAGGAATTAGCTCTAGGAAGAGGCGGGGATCAAGCAGTCATTAAAAACAATGAACAAATAAGATTTTTTGGTGGTAATACAAGAGAAATAGAAAAAAGAACAAGAGTTAGGGCAAGGATTGTATCACATTCTATAAAGGAATTAATATATGAGAGTAGTAATGTTCTAATCATGGGACATAAAAATATAGATATGGATTGTTTTGGTTCTGCAGTAGGAATGTCTTCAGTTGTTAAGCAATTAGGTAAATCGTGTAATATAATTTTAGGTAATGATACCTATGCTATTGATTATTACTTAAATAAATTGAAAGAAGATAAAAATTATGATAATTTATTTATAAGCAGAGAAAAGGCTTATGAATTGATAAATGAAAAGACTTTGTTAATGATTGTAGATGTCCATAATAATGGCTATATATTAGACGTAGATATTGTTGAAAAAATACAAAGAAAAATAATAATAGACCATCATAGAAGAAGCCCTGAAATTGTAGAAGGAGCGTTATTAAATTATATTGAAGTATATGCATCATCAACTTCAGAAATGGTAACAGAATTAATACAGTATATGGTGCAAAAACCAAATTTAAAAGCAATAGAGGCAGAAGGTCTTTTAGCCGGAATTTTTATGGATACAAAAGGCTTTTCATTTAAATCAGGTGTAAGAACCTTTGAAGCAGCTTCATTCTTAAGAGGCTTAGGTGCAGATACTGTAGAGATTAAAAAAATGTTTATGGATAATATGGATGATTACTTATTGATAGCAGATACTATTAGATCAGCAGAGGTAAAAGACGGTATTGCTATTGCAGTGGCACCTGGTAGAATAAAAAAAGGTTTTATGGCTGCTAAAGCTGCAGATGAGCTTTTAAATATAGCAGGAATAAATGTATGCTTTGTGTTAGCTCAAATAAACTCTGATATAATTATTAGTGGTAGATCAAGTGGAGAGGTAAATGTTCAAGTGATACTTGAAGCTATTGGTGGAGGAGGCCATATGAATATGGCTGGAGCTCAACTAAATAATATATCCTTAGAAAATGCTAAAAAAATCTTAAAGGATGCTATAAAAAAACATTTAAAGGCGGGTGAATAACATGAAAGTAATATTATTACAAGATGTTAAAAAGTTAGGTAAAAAAGGTGATGTTGTAAATATATCTGATGGATATGCAAGGAATTTTCTATTTCCTAGGAAATTAGCAGAAGAAGCAAATGAAGCTAATATGCATATATTAAACGCTAAAAAGGAAAATGAGAGAAAGAAAAAGTTAGCGGAAATGGAAGAAGCTCAAAAACTTGCTGCTGAATTAAAAGATAAAGTAATTAAGTTACAAGTTAAAAGCGGAGATAATGGAAAGCTTTTTGGTGCTATTACAAGTAAGGATATAGCAGAAAGAATAAATAAAGATTATAATTTAAAAATAGATAAGAAGAAAATAGTAATGGATACAATAAAACTTACTGGAGAATATAATATAGAAGTGAAACTATATCCAGAAGTTTCTACTAAAATGAAGGTTGTAATTGTACCACAATCATAAGGAGGACTAAGTTTGAAGACTTATGACGAAAAAAATTTTGAAACTATATTAGATAGTGATTTGTCCTTAGATGCACAGGTTAATGTAATAAATCAAATATTAAGTAATGTACTTGATGAAGGAGCCATTAGGGCAAGAACTGTAAGATTTAAGCTTCAAAAGTATATTAATTCACCAGATGTTTTCGAGAGAATTTATGCGCTTAATGTTATTGCTTCAGAAGGAAAGGGAGCAAAAGTAGTTCCTACTGAAGAAGAAGTAAGAGGAGTATTAGAAGACACTATTTATTATATTTCTGAAATTATAGCAAAAAAATATGTTCAAAATAAAATAGAAACACAAGTTGAAAGGGCCCTTCAAGAGAGACAAGATAAATATATGGATGAAGTTAAAATGTCCATAATTAAAAAACAAAAGGGACCTGAAAATGAAAAAACAAAGAAAAAATTAGAAAGATTAAAGAACTTAGATGCAAAAAAAATAAATAAGAATATTATGAGCCTCTTAAGACCAGAAAGTTTTTCAGAAATAGTAGGTCAAGAGAGGGCGATAAAATCACTAATTTCCAAAATGTCTTCACCATATCCACAACACATAATTTTATATGGTCCACCTGGAGTTGGTAAGACCTCAGCAGCTAGATTAGCTTTAGAAGAAGCTAAAAAGCTAAAGTTTACTCCTTTTGGAGAAGAATCAAAATTTGTAGAGGTTGATGGAACTACTTTAAGATGGGATCCTAGAGAAATAACTAATCCATTATTAGGTTCTGTTCATGATCCTATATATCAAGGAAGTAAAAGAGACTTAGCGGAAATTGGAGTGCCAGAACCTAAGACAGGATTAGTAACAGAAGCTCATGGTGGAGTTTTATTTATTGATGAAATTGGAGAATTAGATGAAATACTTCAAAATAAGCTTTTAAAGGTATTAGAAGATAAAAGAGTTGAATTTTCTTCATCTTACTATGATCCAGATGATGAAAATGTTCCTCAATATATAAAATATCTATTTGAAAATGGAGCACCAGCAGATTTTGTTCTAATTGGAGCAACTACAAAGGATCCAAGTAAGATCAATGGAGCGTTAAGATCAAGATGTACAGAAGTATATTTTGAACCATTATCATCAGAAGATATTAAAGGTATTATTGAAAATGCTGCAAAGAAGCTTGGAGTTGAATTAGAAGATGGTGTTTCAGAACTCATAAGCCGATATACTATAGAGGGTAGAAAAGCTGTAAATATACTAGCAGATGCTTATGGTTATGCCTTATACAATTCTAATGAAGAATGTAAGAGTATAACACTTAAGGACGTAGAAGAGGTTATATCAATAGGAAGATATGTACCTTTTGAAAAAATAGATTATAACAAAAAGCCTCAAGTTGGACATATTTATGGACTCGGTGTAAGTGGTTTTATAGGTTCAACTTTAGAAATAGAGGCAGTAGCATTTGAATCAAGAAAGGCAGGAGCTGGAACAATAAAATTTAATGATACAGCAGGCTCTATGGCAAAAGATTCTGTATTTAATGCTGCATCAGTAATAAGAAGAATAACTGATAAAGATATTAAAGACTATGATATTCATGTAAATGTAGTAGGTGGAGGAAGAATAGATGGACCTTCTGCTGGAGCTGCAATAACAGTAAGTATTATTAGTGCTTTATTAAATAAGCCTATGAGACAAGATGTTGCAATAACAGGAGAAATATCATTAAGAGGAGAAGTAAAACCAGTTGGAGGAATATTTGAAAAAATATATGGTGCTAGAAGAAAGGGAATTAAGCTGGTTATAATTCCAAAAGATAATGAAAGAGAAATTCCTCTTAATTTAACAGATATTGAAGTGAAAACTGTAAGCAATATAGAAGAAGTAATTGATATAGTCTTTGAAAATAAGTTAGATTAAATTTGTAATAAGGGGATTAAGCTTTTACTAAGAAAGCTTAATCCTTATTTTATAATAGAAAAAAATTTGATATAATGTATAAGTATTATACAGTAAAGGAAAGGTGGTTACTTATGGAAGGGCCAATAATGAGAAGTTTGCCCCAAAGTCTAGAAGCTGAGCAATCTGTTATAGGTTCTATGATAATAGATAAGGAGGCAATATCTAAGGCTTTAGAAAAATTAAATGAAGAAGACTTCTATAGGGATGGACATAAGGTTATATTTAGGGCTATAAAAGAAATGTACTCAGAAGATATGGCTGTTGACTTAGTAACCTTGTTAGAATACTTAAAATCAACTGAAAAGCTAGAAAAAGCAGGGGGAGTAACATATATATCAGAGGTAACTTCGTCTGTTATAACTACAGCAAATTTAGATGCTTATATAAAGATAGTAGAAGATAAATCTATGTTAAGAAAATTAATAAAATCTTCTACTGCAATAATAGAAGAAAGTTATAATAAGCAAGATAAAGTAAATGAAGTTATTGATTTTGCTCAAAAGAAAATATTTGATATAACAGATACTAAGAATACTAGTGAATATGAAAGTTTATCAACTGTCTTAGAAAGAGGTTTTTTAGAAATAGAAAGACTTTTCAATAATAGAGGAGCCATAACTGGTGTAGGATCAGGAATAAGAGACTTAGATGCAAAAACATCTGGTTTTCAAAAGGGTGATATGGTACTAATTGCAGCTAGACCATCAATGGGGAAAACAACATTTGCATTAAATATAGCAGAACATGCTGCTTTAGTAGAAAATAAAAGTGTAGTTATATTTTCATTAGAAATGTCAAAGGAGCAATTAGCATATAAGTTATTATGTTCTGAGGCTAATGTAGATATGCTTAAGTTAAGAACTGGTAACTTAGATGATGATGATTGGGAAAGGATTGCAAGAGCTACAGGTCCTTTATCAAAGGCTAAAATATTCATTGATGATACTGCTGGATTAAGTGTAATGGAAATGAGATCAAAATGTAGAAAGATTAAAATGGAACATGGGATAGACTTAATTCTGATTGATTACCTTCAACTTATGAGTGGTAGTTCTGGAAGTGAAAGCAGGCAGCAAGAGGTATCTGAAATATCAAGATCAATAAAAGCATTAGCTAAGGAAATGCAATGTCCAGTTATAGCCTTATCACAATTGTCACGTGCTCCTGAGCAAAGAGCTGACCACAGACCAATGCTATCTGACTTAAGAGAATCTGGTTCTATAGAACAGGATGCTGACCTTGTAATGTTCTTATATAGAGACGAGTACTATAATAAAGAAACAGAAGAAAAAGGTATTGGTGAATGTATAATTGCAAAACAAAGAAATGGTCCTGTAGGAACTGTTAAAATGGCATGGATTGGTTCTCATAGTAAGTTTGCTAATTTAGAGATGGTTTATAAAGAATAATACAATATATAAAATTCCTCAAGGCTTGTACCATGAGGAATTTTATTTTATATTATCAATTTTTAATTTTAATCCTTAATTGTTACTTGATATTCTATTGGTATTTTGTATTTAATTAAATTATTTTTATTTGTATTTTCTATATTTTTTATATCTAAATTTTTTAAATAAATAGTTCTTTTATATTCTGATATTATATTATTATTTGTGCATACTAAAGATAGGTTTAATATAAGAAAATTATTTATGTATCTTAAAGAAATATGTTTTTTTATTAGTCCGTTAAGAAAAATATATATATAATAATAATTAGGAGTTTGTACTAATTTTATTATTGGAAATTTATTTTTTTTTATTGAATTAGTATCTAATAAAGAATTTATTTTATTTTCAGCATTTCTAAGTAAAATATAATTTCCCATAAATTTATCCCTCCTTATATAATATAGTTTGTACACATAAATTAAAGTTATGCTATGAGTATTATGGTAATAATAAAATTAATATTTTATTTATTTTACTTATGTAAAAAATAGACTATAATTTAATTATTAGCAAAAATTATAAAAGGTGGGATAATTATGATAAGCAAAGATATGACTATAGGAGAAATAATAAGAAATAATCCTGATTCTGTTGAAATACTAATGGCATTTGGTATGGGATGCGTTGGTTGTCCGTCAGCACAAGGAGAAACATTAGAAGAGGCAGCTGCTGTTCATGGATTAAATTTAGAAGGCTTATTAGCAGAACTTAATAAATAATTGGGACTATTTTAGTCCCTATTATTTAATTTTCTTAGGAGGATATAATGGGAAGAAAATATAGCAAGAAATATGAAATTTATTATTATAATGTAGATAGCAAATTAAACTGCACAATGCCTGTAGTTCTTGGTATTTTATCAGATGTAGGAAATAAGGATTCGGAAGATTTAGGTTCAGGTGTTAATGAGCTATTAAATAAAAATATGACATGGATTTTTTATAATTATGATGTAAAAGTAAAAAGATATCCTAAGTATGGAGAAAAAATTAATGTTATAACTCAATCAATTGGATTTAAAAAGTTTTATGCAGTAAGAAATTATGAAATAATAGGTGAAGATGGAGAAAAAATAGTTGAGGGAAGTGCAACCTTTTTAATGTTAGATATTAAAAAAAGAAGAGCAATGAGAATACCTAAGGATCAGTATGCTGTATATGGTGAAGAAGGAGATATGGAAGGTGAATTTAAGCTTCCTAGATTGAGTGATTTTGAAGAGTACGATTATGAAGAAACATTTAAGGTGAGATATTCTGATATTGATTCTAATGGACATGTAAATAATACAAAATATATTGAATGGTCGATAGAAAGTTTACCTAAAAATATAGTTGATAATTATATGTTAGAAGAAATAAAGGTTATATTTGAAAAAGAATGTAGATATGGTGAAGAAGTAAAAGTACTATCAAAGATAATAGAAAATGAAGATGGAACCTTAACTATAAAACATAAGGTTATAAATTCAGAAGGTAAAGAATTAACAAAATTAGAAGGAAAAATGAAAGCCATTAATAATTAAGGAAATAATCAATTTTACTAATTTATAAAAAATATAAAAACTCTTCTGCTTATTCTACAGAAGAGTTTTTTGTTATTATTTTTTGTTTTGTATGCTGGTATAAATGCTTTCTGCAACGAAGTGACCTGAGCTCCAAGCCCATTGGAGATTAAAACCACCACAATCTCCATCCACGTCTAATATTTCACCACAGAAGTATAAGTCCTTAACTATTTTTGATTCTAGGGTGTTTGGATTAACTTCTTTTGTGTTAACTCCTCCAATTGTAACTTGAGCTTGATTAAATCCATTAGTACCGATACAAGTAAATTTCCATTCTTTTAATAAATTAATTAAATTATTTTTTTCTTTCCAAGTTAGCTCATAACAAGGAGTATGTATATTTTGTATTCCTGCACATTTCAGAATAGTAGGAATAAGCTTTTTATTTATTATTCCAATTAGAGCATTAGATATTGATCTATAGGAAAATACAGCTAGATGATTTTCAATAAAATCAGATAAATATTCTTTACTTTCCTTTGGCATCATATCAACTACAATTTCAACCTTTTCATTTTTTGAAAATGATCTTGATGCCAAGCCTGATATTTGAAGAATTGGTGGACCAGATATTCCATAATCGGTAAATAGGATTTCACCAAATTCCTTTCGTATGGCTTCATTATTTACAAGTAAAGTTGCATATCCATCAAACTTAACTCCAGAAATAGATTTTAAATAAGGAGCATCAAGTTTTAGTTGAACAATACCAGGTATAGGTTCAATTAAGCTATGGCCAAGGGATTTTGCTAAATTATAACCTGACCCATCTGAACCTGTTTTTACAGCAGATTTTCCTCCACAAGCTAAAACCAATTTGTTACATGTGAATAACTTATATTCATCATTATCTGTGGATAAAATAAATCTCTTATTCTTGTGGATATCTTTTATTTTGCAGCTTGTGTATAAAGGTATGTTTTTATCTTCTAGTGCTAATCTAAAAATATCCACAACAGAAGAAGCTTGTAATGATTTTGGATATAATTTTTTATTTTGAAGTTCTATAATAGGTAAACCTAAAGTTAGAAAAAAGTTCTCTGTATCCTCAACGGTAAATGAAGTTAGAGTATTAATAAAAAAGTTATTATTCTCACTATGGTAATTTATAAATGGAGAAGAAATACCTCTATTAGAAATGTTACATCTTCCATTACCAGTTGTAAGAATTTTTTTTCCTATTCGATCAGTAGCTTCTATAATAGCAACATCTAAACCATAATCTTTTGCGGTTATGGCAGCCATAAGTCCAGAAGCACCACCACCAACTATAATTAAATCATGATATATCATAATAAAACTCCTTAAAGTATAATAAATATATTTTATCACAGTAAAAAAAGTTTATAAATATTGGACAAAATATGTAATGAAATTTATAATAATGGTAAAGATATAAGTAGCAACTTTATAAAAAACAATAAAATAAAAAAGTTGTAAAAAAGTGTTGACATAAGATAAAACTTTATGTATTATAAATAATGTGCTCTTTGAGAGAGGACATTTTAAGTAGATTTGGCTCCTTGGTCAAGCGGTTAAGACACCACCCTTTCACGGTGGTAACAGGGGTTCGATTCCCCTAGGAGTCACCAATATGGAAGCATAGCTCAGCTGGGAGAGCACCTGCCTTACAAGCAGGGGGTCACAGGTTCGATCCCTGTTGTTTCCACCAAGTTAGGCCCAGTAGCTCAGCTGGTTAGAGTGCCGGCCTGTCACGCCGGAGGTCGAGGGTTCGAGCCCCTTCTGGGTCGCCACTTTAAAATGCTTATTTGTAAAATATAATATGGCTCCTTGGTCAAGCGGTTAAGACACCACCCTTTCACGGTGGTAACAGGGGTTCGATTCCCCTAGGAGTCACCAATTATGGAAGCATAGCTCAGCTGGGAGAGCACCTGCCTTACAAGCAGGGGGTCACAGGTTCGATCCCTGTTGTTTCCACCAAGTTGGCCCAGTAGCTCAGTTGGTTAGAGTGCCGGCCTGTCACGCCGGAGGTCGAGGGTTCGAGCCCCTTCTGGGTCGCCATTTAAATATAAATATATTATTGTGCTGGCATGGCTCAATGGTAGAGCAGCTGACTTGTAATCAGCAGGTTGTAGGTTCGAGTCCTATTGCCAGCTCCACTTAACATGGCTCCTTGGTCAAGCGGTTAAGACACCACCCTTTCACGGTGGTAACAGGGGTTCGATTCCCCTAGGAGTCACCAATATGGAAGCATAGCTCAGCTGGGAGAGCACCTGCCTTACAAGCAGGGGGTCACAGGTTCGATCCCTGTTGTTTCCACCAAGTTAGGCCCAGTAGCTCAGTTGGTTAGAGTGCCGGCCTGTCACGCCGGAGGTCGAGGGTTCGAGCCCCTTCTGGGTCGCCACTTTAAATAATATAGATAATTATGCTGGCATGGCTCAATGGTAGAGCAGCTGACTTGTAATCAGCAGGTTGTAGGTTCGAGTCCTATTGCCAGCTCCAAAAAAGACTTTGGAATAATCCAAAGTCTTTTTTTGTTTAAAAAATACAGTTAGAAATATAGTATTTTCTAACTGTATAAATAGCATATTTAATTAATTATCTTTTCTTTAAATTTAATTGAATTCTTATATCTTCTGAATAAAATTTATATAATTTAAAGTTTCCAAGTAATCTTGAAGAAATCCTCTCAGTATAGATTTTACTTATATCAGATAGAGATAAGTTAGTTGATACAAGCATTTTCTTTTTCTTTAATAATTTTTTATTTAAAAGATTAAAAAATTCTGTAGTAGAGAAATCTGTTATCTGTTCAGCTCCTAAGTCATCGATTATTAGGAAATCACAATTTATTAGTAGATCTTCTAGTTCATGATTATTTTCAAAAATTATTTCTCTTAAATTTTTTATTAATTCATCAATTGTTCTGTAAACTACTAGGTGACCATTATCTAAAAGTTCCTTCGCAATACAGCAGCTTAAAAATGTTTTACCAGTACCAGAATTGCCATAAAATAAAATATTTTCATCCATGTTATTGAAATTAGGTATAAATTCTTCCTTAAAATATTTCACTATATTTTCAATATTCCTTCTTGGAGTATACTTATCATCACTAATCTTATAATTAGGGAATAGCGAAAGATCTAAATTATTAAAGTTATTAGTCTTAAGGTTTTCTTTTAGATCGGAATCTTTATAATAAAGATTTATTAATTTCTGTTTGTAACAAGAACATCTTTTATTTCCTATGAAGCCTTGATCTTTACACTTTTGACATTGATACCTAAGATTTAAATATTCAGGATCATAACCTTTAGCAACTAAAGCTTCATATTTTTTGAATCTTAAATCAGTTATCTCTTCTCTAATATTCTTTATTTCTTCTTCACTTATTCCTTTTAATATAGATAAGGTGAGATTAAGAGATTTTTTTTGAATTAAATTATCAAACTCTAGAATCTCAGGATATTTCTCTTCAATTTCTTTACGTCTAATTTCTAATTTTTTTTGTTCTTCTAATCTTATATTTTCATAGATTAATGATAATTCTTTCTGATAACCTTTAATCATCTTTATCCCATCCTAACAATTTTTTTTCTAAGGAATCGTAATCATAATCGCGGCCCTTAAAATTATTAAATTTTAAATTAGATTTATTATATGTGGTAGTTTTATTATTATAAGTCTTATTAGAAGAGGAATTTTTATAAGCAGTTTCTTTTTCTTCAATATCTTTTAAGCTTTTAAGATTATCCTTATGCCAGCTAGATAGTATTCCATCTATATATTTAAAATCTGCCCTATTTAATCTCTGGAAGCATATATCACAAGCCTTTTTTATTACATCTAAAGAGAAACTATAAACTGTGGTCCATTTTTCAAGCATATCTTCTTGAGGTTTCATTATTTCTGTATTTCTAATTCCTAAAAATTTGAGTATTTCTCTATAAGTTCCCCATTTGTCTTCTGTTTTTCTGATATAGTTTTGAGCATCTTCTACTGTTTTTATATTAAGTTCATGCCAAGCTATTGCAACTTTTTCGATATATCTATAATTATTTTTTCCTTTAGATACGCAATAATTTATCAATAGCAATATAAGCTCAGGAGAAAAATTATAATCTTGTTTCCATTGTATGTATGCTGTTATTTCAGATGGGGAAACAGGTCTTCCCATTAGCTTTTCTATATCTCTTATCATTCCCTTATTAGCTTCATTTGATAATTCTTCTAACAAGTTAATTTCATTACTACTTGCATCATTTTCTGAAGTTAAATCAATAAATTCTATATTGAAGTTTCCCATTTTGTCGATAGGGGTTAATTTAATAACACCTTCTTCATTCCAATAATTTAATGCATTTATTATATCTGATTCTAAAAGATCTAATATAGTTGCTAAAATAGATGTATTTACTCCAATTTCTCCAGTATAACTATATTTAAGCATTAAAATATATACCTTAATAAATTCTCCACGGGCTTTGGGCATATACCTTTCTATAAAAATATTACTAAGAGGAGTAAATTTTGAAGGTTTTGATTTAAACATAAAGGTACTCATATTAACACCTACCTTTCTAATTAATATTAAACAGTAAATTAATTATAACAAAGTGTAAGGAGAGGCTCAATACAACAATAATCAGATATAGAGAATAATATTTTTAAAAGTGGGAAAACTATTAAATGTCGTTGTTTAATCCTAAAAAATGAAAGGAGAACATATGGATACGAGTTCGACGTCTTTTAATAAGATAAGAATGATTAATATATTTATAACATTAATTGTTCTTTTATTAAATATTAATATAAAACTTGTAAATGCAGAAACAGTTAATAATTTAAATAAGGATATAGGCTTTTATTTTATATATAATGAAGGAAATTTTTTTGATGAAATATATAAAGCTATAACAGGGAAAGTAACTGCTTATAAGATAAATATAGATAATCAAGCTATAGGATATTTTTCAGAAAATACAAATTTTAAAAATATAAAGAATTTAGTATTGAAATATTATTTAGAAGATATTAGAGTAAATGAAAATTTAGTATTAGATTTTAATATAAAGGGAAATATAAATATAAGCAAGGAAAAGGTATATGAAGAAGTAATTGAAGAAGATGTAGAAATTGCTAAAAAGATATATGAGTTATCAAAGAGCAATAATATAACTTTAAGTATAAAATACCTTCAAGAAAATATATTAGAAATAAAGCCTAGTACAATAATATTACCAACGGAGGAAATGTTTTTAGGAGAAAGTAAAACAATCAATGGGAAGCCAGGAATAGAAAAAAAGGTTTATGAAATTTCTTTAGAGAATAATAGTGAAAAATCTAGAAAGTTAGTAAAAGATGATATTGCTAAGGAAGCAATAAGTACAAAAATATATAGAGGAACAAAAAATCCATATGAATATGGAATAGCTTTTTTAAATCAACCTACTAGAGGAGGATATTTAACTTCTGGTTATGGAGAAAGGTGGGAATCTTTCCATAAGGGAATTGATATATCAGGTAATATTGGCGATGATGTTTTAGCGGCATTAGAAGGAGAAGTTGTTTATGCAGAATATAATGACGGTGGATATGGAAATTTAATAATACTTGAACATGAAAACAATATGAAGACTTTTTACGGTCATTTAAATGATTTTTACGTTAAAGTTGGAGATAAAGTTAATAAGGGTGATGTTATTGGAGCTATTGGAAATACAGGTTTTAGTACGGGGCCTCACTTACACTTTGAACTAAGAGTAAATAATAATCCAGTAGATCCATATGAATATATAATTCAATAATAAGATTTAAATTTATTAATATACAAAAGTACCTATAAACTGATGCTATTATTTAAAGTGTACAGTTTATAGGTTCTATTTTTAATAAGTAAAATTATTATTTTTTTTCATTTTTAAAGATATTATTTATATTGATTTTGCCATTTCCCTGGCAATTATCAGGTATATCTAGTTTTTCACAAGATAATTCCAATAAGGATAGTACATCCTTTGGAGTAAGATTTTGATTAGTTTCATAAATTAGGGCACATATTCCGGCAACATAGGCTGCTGCTAAGGAAGTTCCAGTAAATGTTTTGTAAGAAGAGTTAAGTTTTGGTGGATATAACTTTATTCCATCTCTTTCAGAAACATAGTTTGTATTTGAGTTCAAAGAGACAATGTCAACGCAAGCAGCGCATAAATTTGGTTTATTTGATTTTTTATATGGACCTACAGAAGAATAAGTATAAGATTTAGGTAAAGGTTTATAAGTAGAATCATATCCTGAAACAGTTATACAATCATTACATAGGGCAATTCCTGTAATTGATCCATCTATATTTTTATTGCTTCCACTTGGTACAATGCAAGTTATATTTTGAGCAATTGCCTTAGCAATTAATTTGCTAAATAAGTTTTGCAAAAAGGCATTATAGTTTAACATCTCAAAAGGCATACATAAAATTTTTGTGTTAGTTTTTTCAACTTCATTTATTATCATATCTATAGAATAAAGTATATCTGAAATATAACCCTTTCCGGTTTTATCAAAAGCCTTATAACATATTATGTTAGAGTTTGGTGCCATACCTTTATATGTTCCATTAGAATTATTTCCATTTCCAGAAATTATTCCAGCAATACATGTTCCATGTCCATTATCATCATATGGATAATTTAATCCATTAATTAAATCAACAAATTTAATAATTCTGTTATTAGGATTAGTTAAGTCAGGGTGTGGGTAAACTCCGCTATCTATTATTGCAATTGTAATACCAGTACCTTTTAAACCGCTATTACTAGATAATTTTATTTTGTTTGCAGCTGTTACACTTGTACCACAAAGAAAGAAATATTCATCAAAGGATATAAATTCAATCTCAGGATATTCAATCAATCTTTTAATTCCTTTAGAATTGATACGGGCAGTTATTATTTTACAGTGCTCTATAGCATTTATAAATTCTCCATTGTAGGAGTTAATCTTTCTAATAATATTATCTTTAAATTTTTTATATTTAATAATTATTCTATATTTAACATTTGGATTGAAATCAATATATTTTTTTAAGTTATTATCTAACTTTTTATTATTAAAAAACATAAAAAATACTCCTAAAATTGATTACCATATATAATATATAAATAGGAGTATTTTTGTTAATATTATAAGAAAATTTAAAAATACAGTTACAGCTTAAGTTTAAATACTATTATGCCAGTAATCATTAAAGCAACGCCAATAAACTCATTTAGGCTAAAAGCAACTTTTTCTGTTTCAAATAGTCCCATTGCATCAATAATTGCAGCAGATAAAAGCTGAGCTGTTAATATTGTTCCAATTCCAATAGTAGCACCCATAGCACCAATACTTTTCATAACAGTAAATATGATTACAACTCCTAAGACTCCACTTAATAAATATAATTTATTAGCGGTTTTAATAGCTTTTATATCTCCTTTGCCCCAAATAAAGACAACTATGAGAGTAATGATAAAAGCTATTCCTTGAGATAAAAGAGCAGTTTCCCAAGTTCCAATCTTTTTTTCCAGGTTAGTGTTAAATACTCCCTGAAGAGTCATGGATATTCCAGAAATTATTGCAAATATAATTGCTAACATAAAATCACCTCAAAGCTATTATTACCTTTGAGATATAAAAATATTAAAAAACCCTCTAGTTAACTAGAAGGTTTTAAATCATTGATTTATTAGGGCCTTTTTAATTTGCTCTTCTGAATAGCCTAAGGAAATTCCAAGGCTTAAGAAATCTTCCATAAGAGTAATAAAGTGATCTTCTGATGGAGATATTATTAAGTCATTTAAATCTATAAATAAATTAAAAAACTGATCACTTAGACAATAATCATTAGGCTTAACGGTAATATCTTCAATATTATCATAATTTTTATCAATACCAATGCCTATTATGTGATTAAAGCAATCTAAGTATTTTTGAAATATCTTAGAATAATTAATTTCAACATCATCAGAAATCCAGTATTTATAACACTTAGTCTCTTCAGCTAGAGAACTTATTTTTGTATGTAACTCTAAATGTTTTCTTGTGCGAATTTTATATTCGCTTAAGGTATTATCAATAATAATTTCCTTATTCCTATCTTTTTGTTTTTGAAAAAACGATAATATTTCCATAAATATCCTCCAATTCTTAAGGATTTACCATATTCTATTTTACAAAATGTATTCGAAAATGAAAAGTGTGGTAAACGAATACAAAAAATAAATTTTTTAAAATCTTAAAAAATTATGAAAAAATAAAAAAATATATAAAAAAATTAAAAAGTGTATTGTTATTAATACACTTTTTAATTAAATATATAGATTTCTTTTTAAAGGATAACTTTTTATTACTGTTTCTTTTTTATTATTTGAAATTTTCCAAATCTCAATTCTATCTACTTTTAAAGTCTCTAAATCTGACTTATAAGTAATATCATTATAAGACTTCTTAATATCTTTTGGAATAAAGTTTAAATTAGCAATAGATAGATGCATTGATGATTCAGAATTTAAATCTAAAACATTAAAGTTATACAGTTTTAATGTATCACTTATAAGCCTGTTAAGCCTTTTTATATAACCTATATCAGAAATTTTAACATTTAAGGTTTTCCTAGCTTCACTAATTAAAATTTCATTAGTTAATTCAACCTTAAAAAGCTTATATGGTTTAATAATTTTATTAAGTACTTCATCAAGTTTTTCAATATTAGGATTTTCCACTACCTCTAATGGTATATATGGGACAGGGGAATTCCTATTTGCCCTAAAACGTTTAGATAATTTTTTCTGAATAGGTATAAAGTTTTTATAAGAGTCTTCATCAAATAATGCTACTAAATAATATTTCATAGTTTTAGCCTCTCATATTAAATTAGTTTATAAAATATTATGAATAGTCTATAAACTTTTCTTTATATTATATCATAATAAAAAAAATATAAAAAGATATTATGATAGTTGATAGTAAGAAAATTATAAATAATGTAAGCCTTTGAAAATTGCTATTGGGCGAAAAATCCCTATTTTCATAAGCTATTTTTATGATATAATGATTACTGTAAGTTTTTATAATGTAAATATAAAATGGTTAAAAGTTGAAAAGTTAGGAAATATTATATAGATAGATATAAAAGATGATAAGGGTGAAATTATGAAAAAGTTAGTTATAAGTGGTGGTAAGGCTCTTAAAGGTTCAGTTGAAATAAATGGTGCTAAAAATGCAGCAGTTGCAATATTACCAGCAGCAATTATGGCAAGTGAAGGAAAGTGTGTAATAGAAAACATTCCAGATATAGAAGATGTACATTGCCTTGAAAGAATTTTAAAAAGCTTAGGTTGTTCAGTAAATAAGATATGTAATAATACTTTAGAAATAGATGCTACTGATGTAACAAGTATTAATGCATGTACTGATGATGTAAGAAAAATGAGAGCTTCTTATTATTTTATAGGAGCTTTATTATCAAGATTTAAAAAAGCAAGAGTTGAACTTCCAGGGGGATGCCCTATTGGAGTAAGGCCTATAGATCAGCATATAAAGGGATTTGAAGCTTTAGGAGCAAAGGTCACAATTGAACATGGTGCAGTTATAGTTGAAGCAGAACATCTTTATGGAACTAACATATTCTTTGATGTTGTTTCTGTTGGAGCAACAATAAATGTAATGTTAGCAGCTACTTTAGCAGAAGGAACTACAATTCTTGAAAATGTTGCTAAGGAACCTCATGTAGTTGATGTAGCAAACTTCCTAAATTCTATGGGAGCTGATATAAAAGGTGCAGGAACAGATGTAATTAGAATTAAGGGTGTTAAAAAGTTAGTTGGATGTGATTATAGTGTTATACCAGATCAAATAGAAGCTGGAACATTTATGATTGCAGCTGTTGCAACTAAGGGTGATGTTACAATAAAAAATGTAATTCCAAAGCATTTAGAATCAATATCTGCAAAGCTTTCAGAAATGGGAGCTAAGATTGAAGAGGGAGACGATAGCGTTAGAGTATATGTTGAGGGAGATTTAAGAGGGGTAAATGTAAAAACTGCTCCATATCCAGGTTTCCCAACAGATGTTCAGCAGCCAATGTCAACTCTTCTATGTATTGTTCCTGGAAGAAGTATAGTTTCAGAAAGCATATGGGAAAATAGATTTAAACATATGGATGAATTAAAGAAAATGGGAGCAAATATAAAAGTTGAAGGAAGAACTTCTATTATTGAAGGAGTAGAAAAGTTAACAGGAACTCAAGTGATAGCTACAGATTTAAGAGCAGGAGCAGCTATGGTTATAGCTGGACTAGTAGCAAAGGGTCAAACAGAAATATTAGAAATAGAACATATTGATAGAGGATATCCTAATATAGAAGATAAATTTACTGCATTAGGTGCTGATATATATAGAGTAGAAGAGTAGGCCAAAACATGGGGGATAAAAAAATGAGGTTTTGTTCATTGTATAGTGGTAGCAGCGGGAATAGTATATTTATAGCCTCAGATAATGCAAAAGTATTAATCGATGCTGGCTTACCAGGAAAAAAAATAGGAGATGCGTTGCAAAGCATAGGAGAAAAGTTAGAAGAGATTGATGGCATATTTGTAACACATGAACACTCAGATCATATTAAAGGGATAGGAGTTATATCAAGGAAATATGATATACCTATATATGCAAATGCAGATACATGGGCAGCCATGGAGAAGAACATAGGAAAAATAAAAGAGCATAATATAAAAATAATGGATAGAAGATCAACAAAGTCTATTAAAGATTTAGATATAAAATCTTTCAATATACCTCATGATGCAGCAGCTCCAGTAGGATATATACTTCATAGCAATGGAAAAAAGGTAAGTGTAACTACTGATTTTGGTATATATACTCAAGAAATTAAAGATAATATAAAAGATTCAGATGTTTTATTGTTTGAAAGCAATCATGATGTAAACATGCTTAAATTTGGACCATATCCTTATGTATTAAAACGAAGGATATTAAGTGAAGTTGGTCATTTATCCAATGAAGATTGTGGTAAGGCCATAGTGGATTTGGTCCATAGTAAATTACATAGAAAAGTAATACTAGGCCATTTAAGTGGAACTAATAATAATCCTGATTTGGCCTTTGAAACTGTATGTTCAGTATTACGAGAAAATAATATTACAGAGAAAGACATAACTATAACTATGGCAAGCAGAAGTGGTCCAAGCAATTTAATTGAAATTTAATAATTATATTAAGATAAAATAGTAATAAAAATATAAATTTAATAAATTTATTAAGAAGGAGAATATATTATGAGCTTATATAAGCAATGGACAGATATGGTAGTTGATTATGTTAAAACAAAGGGAGAAAAGGCTTTCTGGAAGGAGTATATGGAATTAGAAACAGCCATATATAAAGATATACTATCAAAACATAAAGAGGAGTATACTTTTACAATTTCAGATTTAGCTAAAAAATATGATACAACTTCAGAATTTATTATGGGATTTGTAGATGGCATTAACGATAGTTTAAAAAATCCACTTGATTTAGAGAAAGTAACAGAAATTGAAGAAATTACATTTAAAGTAGATTTAGAAAAATTATATTATAATATGCTAGATGCAAAAGCAGAATATTTATATACATTACCACAATGGGATGGTATATTTTCACCAGAAAAGAGAAAGGAAATACAAAAACAATATAAGGCTTCAGTTGTAGTTAGAAATGAAAATAAAATAGGTAGAAATGATCCTTGTCCATGCGGAAGCGGTAAAAAGTATAAAAAGTGCTGCGGTAAATAGTCTACAGACCCTCGTAAATAAAGGTTTTGCGAGGGTTTTTTATATTTTATAGTGTTATATGTTTATTTTAGTTTAAGTGGATACTATATGGTGATTAAGGAGGAATATATGAATAAAAAAGAGTTACATAATTATGTAGAGAAAAATCAACCTAATATTTGTCAGATTGTCGCATATAAAAACAATCAAAAAATATATTTTGATACTTGGAATAATTATAAAGAGGATGACTCTGTGCATATAGCATCTGCTACAAAGAGTATTATTTCCTTACTTATTGGAATTGCTATTGATAAAGGTCAAATAAAAAATGTTAATGAAAGAGTATTGGATTATTTTCCGGATTATAAAATTAAAAGAGGAGAAAAAACAATACAAAATATAACAATTAAACATTTGTTAACAATGAGAGCTCCTTATAAGTGTAAAGGAGACCCTTGGACTAAAGTTTGTTCAAGTGATAATTGGACTTACACATCCCTTGATTTTTTAGGAGGAAGAAAAGGAATAACGAATGAATTTAATTATCAAACTGTTTGTCTTCATATACTATCTGGAATATTATATAAAGCAACCAACATGATAACAGTTGATTATGCAAATAAATATTTATTTGAACCTTTAGGCATTAAAAAACATATTAATTATTATGCAGCAAGTGCAGAAGAACATAAGAAATTTATAATAGATAAATTGCCAAAAGATAAGTTTTGGTTATGTGATTCTGAAAATTTAGGAACACCAGGATATGGATTATGTATGTCAGCAGATGATATGGCAAGGATTGGATTATTATGTTTGAATAAAGGTAAATATAATGATAAACAAATTGTTTCTTCAAAATGGATAGAAGAAATGACTGAGCCAAGGATTATTGAAAATGATAAGTTTAGAGGAATGATGTATGGATATTTGTGGTGGATTATAGATCCTAAGAAAAATATATATGCAGCTATAGGTGATAGTGGTAATGTTATATATATAAACCCAGAAAATAATATAGTAATAGCAGTGACATCATATTTTAAGCCTACAATATTTGATAGAGTAGAATTTATTCAAGAATACATTGAACCATTAATAAATAAATTATAATTAATTTTATGAAAAATTATCTTGTAAGGCTCAAATTGCAAATATAAGAAGTGATACAGGAAATAAATTGATATTCTCTCTAATTTATTATGTGTCAAAAGTTTTTATATTAAATAGATATATTAATATAAGAATTTTTGCAACAGGAGTGAGATAAATAATGTTTCCTTTTTATAAAAACAATGCTTCTAAAGTAAGAAAGACTAATAAGAGTATAAATAATAATTTTGAGAATAGTTATGATAAGAAAAATTTTAGCCAACATGATATTAATAACATAATAAATTCTATTACAGGAAGTTTTACTACAGTATTTGAAAGTTTAGTGCAAAATGAAGACTTAATAAATAATATTATAGATAATGTTTTAAATAGTGATGCAGTAAATTCATTAATCAATGCTATCGAAGAAAAATCATATTTCAAGTTAAGAGAATATGATGATAGTTATTTAATAGAGGGAAAACTCTTTGGAGTTGATAAAAAAGATATCGATATTGATTATGAAGATAATCATATAAAAATTTCAGTGAAAAAAAATCTTAATTTAAGCAATAAAAATGACAATATGATAATGTGGTTTTATCAAGAGGGAAATGTTTTAGAAGAAACATATTATGTTCCTAATATTGATGAAAAGAGTATTAGGGCTGTTTATACCTCTAATATTTTAATAATATATTTAAAGAAAAAGAGAGATATTATTACTGATGGAGAAATAATTGATGTAGATGATTTTACGGAAATTAACAATTAATAAGTTTTAGCCTTAGAGATTTATATAAATTATCTAAGGCTAATTTTATAAAGAAAATCATTCCTAGTATAATATTATTATTTTGTGGAGAAAATAAAGTATGAGTTAACAATATAAATATAAAGTGATATAAATAATTAATAATATTAATTAATAATTATTATTAATTATTTGTTATTTTTTTATGGATTATATGAGGTCAAGGTTTATGAATTTTATGATAGAAATAAAAAATAATACAAAAGAATTACATTTAGCATCTGAAAAGAGTGGCTTTATAAAAAGATTACTTGAAGGAAAGGCAACAAAAGAAGGATATATTGAATATATTTTTAATTTACATGCAATGTATGAAGCTATAGAAACTTCTCTTGATAGTCATTTAAGTGAAGAAGGCATTAAGGAATTTGCTACTAAAGAATTATATAGAGCTGAATTAATAAAAAAAGATTTAGAAGTTCTTGCAGGAGATAAATTATCAGAAATGAAGTTATTACCTTCTACTGAAGCATGCATAGCAAGAATAAATCAAGTGAATAAAGAATATCCAGAATTACTTTCAACATATGCTTATGTTAGATTTATTGCTGATTTATTTGGCGGAAGAATATTCCCAGGAGTATTAACAAAGGTTTATGGTATTCCAGACAATGCATTAAACTATTATAAAGATGTTAATATTGGAGATGTAAGAGAATATGTGATGAACTATCACAAGAAATTTGAAAAACTAAATTTATCAGAAGATATGCAAAAATTATTTGGTATAGAAATAAGCAATGTATATATTTATAATATGGCTATTTCAAATGAATTAGATGTAAAGTTATATTCATCAAATTAAGGTATAATAATAAAAAAGCTCTCTTTTTAGAGAGCTTTTTTATGTTTAAAATAATGATATTATTTATCAATATGGATTTATACTAGGAATAATAAAATATATTAATGATTTGATAAAAATGTAAAACTATAAAAATAGATTATGGAATAGCTATAAAGTTGGTGATATAATTTTGAAATGTGAAATAATAAGTAAATTATAGGAGATTTTTATGGAAAATAAACAAGTTATGAAAAAGACCTTTGGAATAATGACGGCAATTACTATGGTTGTTGGTACAGTTATTGGATCAGGAATATTTTTTAAGCCGCAAGCTATATATACTGCCACTGGAGGGAAGCCTGGCCTTGGAATGATTGCTTGGCTAATAACAGGTTTGGTAAGTATAGCTGCTGCTCTTACCTTTGCTGAAATAGCTATTCTTATCCCTAAAACTGGTGGAATGGTTGAATATCTATCTGAAGTATTTGGAGAGAGGGTTGGATATCTAGCTGGATGGATGCAGGTTGTACTTGCATTACCTGCAATGGCAGCTGGACTTGCTGTTATATTTGCCGATCAAGTAACTTTACTTACAGGGAATAATGTAACAATTCCTGTTGCAATATTTGTTCTAATCTTTGTAGTTATTCTTAATTGTATGAGTTCTAAAGTTGGTGGAGGGGTTCAGGTTGTATTTACTATATGTAAGCTTGTTCCTCTAGTACTTATTATTGTTTTTGGATTTATAAAGGGAAGTGGAACTAATACAGTGTTTACTCCAATGGTAGGAGAGGGATTAAGCACTATTACCGTTTTAGGAACATTAATGGTTGCTATTCTTTTTGCCTTTGAGGGATGGACAAATGTTGGTGCTATTGCTGGAGAAATGAAGAATCCTGGACGTGATTTACCAATAGCTATTGTAGGTGGGGTATCTGTTATTACAGCTATTTACTTTATAATAAATTTAGCTTATTTATGGGTTATTCCGGCAGATCAATTAGCTGCAACATCAGCGCCAGCAACATTAGTTGCAAGACATATATTTGGGGATTTTGGATCTATTTTAATTACTATTGGGATAATGATTTCTTGTTTTGGAACTTGTAATGGATTTTTAATGTCAGGATCAAGAGTAACTTATGCTATGGCTGAAGGAGGAAAGCTTCCATTTTTTAAATTCTTATCGAAACTAAATAAGACTCAAACACCAGCAAATTCGATTATATTTACAGGGGCACTTTCTTGTATTTTTGCACTTACCGGACAATATAATCTTCTCACTGACTTGGGAGTGTTTTCTTCATGGATTTTTTATACCCTTACATTTGTAGCAGTTATTGTTTATCGTAAGCAAAGACCAGATATTAAACGTAGTTATAAGGTTCCGTTATATCCTATAATTCCAATATTAGCAATAATAAGTGGTATTTTTGTTGTGTTAAATCAATTTATTACGGCAACAATGCTTTCATTAGGAAGTGTAATAATAACCCTTATAGGTCTTCCAGTATATATTTATATGAATAAAAAACATATGAGTAATTCATAATATTTCATACATATATAAACAAGAAAAGTTGATTTCTGATAAATTGAAATCAACTTTTTTCTATTTAAAATATAAAGACTATAAAAATTATTTTTAAATTGTTATATACATTTCATATTGAGAAATTGGATCCTTTTTAAATTTCATATGTTTTAAGAAGCCTTCAAGATAATTATTATTTGGAACAACTATAGATAATTTTTCAGCATCTATTGAGCTGCAAAATCTTGATAAAAGAGATTTTCCAATGCCTTTTAATCGATAATTTTTATTAATCCACATAAAGTTAATTTTTCCCGTTTTATTTCCACATAAATATCCTATTAATTTTTCATTATCATAAGCAGCAAGGCAGACTATATTGCCTAATTTTTCAACATAATCTAAATCACTTTGCCAGTTTATATGAAAATCCTTATGATTAGATATGATGTTTTTAAAAACAATAAAATCGACTTCTTTTATATTGATATTAAAATTATCAAATTTAATTAATTTAGATAAATCATCATGAAAAAAATAATTTAAATCATATATTTTTTCATAACCTATTTTTTTGTAAAAGTTAATAGCTTTATCATTACCAACAATCACTTCTAAGAACATTTGCTTACAATTATTCTCTATAGCAGTTTTTTTATGAAGAGACATAAGCTTGCTAGCAATACCTTTGTTTCTATATTCTGGATGAATAGCTAAGGCTCCACAACGCAAGGTTTTAATACCATCCCAAATTTTAATACCAGCCAAAAGTACACCAATAGGTTTATCACAGTCTAATGCTATATGTGATAGTTCTATAGAATTCCCTTCAGGCCCAAAGAATCTTTTTATAAA
>Ga0209537_1001249_pt1 | contig 29219 bp, 50 predicted proteins | sample BioPla4DNA1_FD_187698 | JGI IMG/M metagenome (GOLD analysis project Ga0209537, IMG submission 187698) | Biogas fermentation microbial communities from Germany - Plant 4 DNA1 (SPAdes) (version 2) | ecosystem: Engineered > Bioreactor > Anaerobic > Digestate | place: Bielefeld, North...
GTTGCTGCATAATATAAAGCTTCTGGGGCATCCCATTGGCAATTCATTAAGCAATCTCTTGTTTGAATAGTTAAGCTAAATTGTCTGCTTTCATCAGTTGGAGTGTCATGGTTAATGCCTATAACTTCCCATACCACTTCGCCTGTGTCATAAGAACTTACAAACTGATCTCCAACTGCAAACATCTTGTCTGCTAGCCCCATTCTTACTACCCTCTGCACATCTTCCCAGTTAGTTATTTTTATTCCTTCTGCGCCTATATGACTTGCTATAGATGCAAGCAAGGCGTTTTGTGTGTCGAATTGCTCTTTTGTAGGTAAATTTAAAATATTTGACATCATACTACCTCCTCAAAAATTATCTGTGGATTTCCTTCTGCTGAAAGTTGGAATCCAAATTTGTAGGTTTTATTTTCTTTATGATTGATGAATTGATGCGGCATATTTTCTGCCTTATGTGCAACTAAATCATCCTCTACTGTAGATACCCTTTCCTCATATCCTGCAAAAGTAGTAGCCCTCATATTCTCTGCCTGTACTCTTGCATTTTCATTTGCAATCCTTTCTTCTTCATTGGATACTCTTATAACTTCATTAGACTCTCTTTCATTTTCATTCTGTTGCCTTATAGTTTCGTTACTTTCTCTCGATTCTTCTGCTAACACTCTAGATTCCTCTTGAGAGATTCTAATATTTTCATTTTCAATTCTGATTTCTTCATTAGATTGCCTGTTCTGTTCATTTGTTCTCCTGATTTCTTCATTTGCAATTCTTTCCAGTTCATTAGATTTTCTAGCATCTTCATTAGATTTTCTAGTTTCTTCATTCTCAATTCTTTCCAGTTCGTTAGATTTTCTAATATCTTCATTGTCAATTCTTTGTAACTCATTATATTTTCTAGTATCTTCATTGTCAATTCTTTCCAGTTCATTAGATTTTCTAATATCTTCATTGTTTACTCTTTCAATTTCATTTGTGTTTCTAATATCTTCGTTGGATTGTCTAATATTTTCATTAGATTGTCTAGTATCTTCGTTGGATTGTCTAATATTTTCATTAGATTTTCTGATATTTTCATTTTCAATTCTAATTTCTTCATTTGCGATTCTTTCATTCTCGGAGTTTATTCTTTCTGTTTCCTTGACAATTCGCTGTTCCTCATTGATATTTCTATTTAATTCGTTATCTTCTCTAGTTTGTTCGTTCTGCATCCTTTCTTCTTCATTGCTCTGTCTTATTAATTCTTCTTCACTAGCTTCTAATAACTTTTTCAGAAGTGGCCATTCGTTCGTACTTTTTATTGTATCATCTCCAAAGATAGCCTTTCTTACATAGAAACCAAACCTAGCCGATGTCAGTAAAATTTCTCCTTCTGAAACTCTTACCTCTGCAATAACTCGACCCGGACTTGCTATTGTATTCGTATTTAAAGTACATTGTATTTTCCCCTCTAATTCGTTTATTACAACTACTCCATTGCTGTTATCTTGTATTACTGTAGTTCTGTCAGGCTTTGCAAATACTATTTCTACATTTGTACCTGTTAAATCATATGGATTCAATCCATCAACAAGGGTAATATTTAACACATTTGAATTTAAGTCACCTTGTACAACTTCAAAATAGTCAGTTTTATTATACTTTTTTATATCAAGTAATATATTAAATTCCTTAAGTTGCAAAACAAGTCACCTCCTAAATGAAGACTTCGGTTGGTAAGATGTCCAAATCCCATTTTTCCTTCTTACCCCCAATTCACCTGTGTTTGAATCTACAAACATATACCAAATTTCATATACATCTAATCTATTTGTCTATGTTTTTCTTCCCAAATTTTAGTTTCCATTCAGCCAATTACCTCGCTTTCTTTGAAATTGAGGAAAGCGGGGCATAGAAAATATGCCCTGCAGTGTTACATATAATTATCCTTATATGTCTTATTCTATATTTAATTTATCTTTTACTGCTTGTTTATATGCTTCATCTTTTATATCCTCAACATCAATATTTCCGGCTTTAACTTGTCTAATTAATATATTTAATAAGATAGGATTTATATTCATTTATATCAACCCTTCTTTCATTAAAATATATAACTCAAGTTCGCTAATCCTTTGTTCTAAAATTTCTTCTTTTGTAGGATTCAGCAATAACCTCTCAAATTCGGACTTAGAAAGAGTGTTACCCTCAAGTTTTTTTGCTCTTTCTAATATTTCTGGAGAGGGCGGAGGAATTTCCTCAATTACATAGTCGCCTTCAATCTGTGCTAAAATTTCTTGTTTTTCTTCTTCAGTTGCAAATTTGTATTCGTTGTCTTTTGTAATTATTTTACCTATAAACCAAATTGGTTTTCCATCTGCCAAATAAAACATTTAATCACCACCTATGAAGATATTGCATTGCCAGCTAGTTCAGTAATTGTGTTTGTACCATTGTCTTGTAGTTCTATAGTAGCACTACCCCGTAAATCGTTGTGTATCACGATGTTATTAGAACCTCTCACAGCTATCCCTCTATGAGCCTGCCCCCTACATATATTTCCGACAATGTAGTTGTTGTCACTACTTAGTTCACCACCTGCATACATACCAATGTGACCATAATTACCTTCAGGATTAGAATTTTGATACGTATTGTCTATTAATATGTTGTCTGCTATATGACAGTGAGAAGAATTGTTAATAAGTATACCACAATTAAAATTTTTTCTACAAATATTATTAGTAATTTTACAATTTATGCACTCCTGTAGCCTTATACCATTTAATCCATTGCTATCACTTATACAATTTCTCACTGTACTATCAATTGCTTGAACCATATTTATACCATTTCCATTATTATTGACTAATTTACAATCAGCAACAACACAATCTGTTACATTCCCGAAATACATACAATTGAAATTTCCACCTGTATTTTTAAAAGTTATTGATTTTATTGTGACATTTTCTACATTTTCACACACAATACAACTTATAGGTGTTTCGTTTGCATCAACAACAGTTGATCGCCCCATACCTTCTAGGGTAACATTGCTCACATTTATATAGATTCGGGATGATATATTATAAATTCCTTCCATTAGTACCACTTTGCCACCTGTCTCTGCTATGCTCTGTATTGCTTGATTGATAACTTCTTGTGCATCAGTTTCACTACAAATATAATCTGCACCATCTTTACTGGATTGTTTGCTATTGTATGTCGCTACTATAACTGTTGCTGATCTTTGCTTATGAACATTATCTGCCTTATGTGACGTTAAATCAGCATAAACTTCATTTATTGCACCCACTAAATTTGACTTTTCTTCTGTAGATAGACTATCTATATCTCCTATTTCTCCATCTAAAGTTTCAATATTAACTTTTAATGCATTATAGTCATACTCAGTAAAATTTCTAGCTATTACTGTACCTGCATTCCAACTTCTAGGAGTTCCTTGAAACCCTCTCTCTACTGTAAGGGCATTCCCATTTACTTCTAACACTTTTACTGTTTCAGCACTTGTACCTGTTCCCAAAGTCATGAGATTTGGAAGTTCCTCAGGTACTTTTGTTTCATCTAATACATATATAATTGTATCAGTATTATTAATATCGTTTGTTATCGTTGTTTCAGGAGAATTAACCATCCCTTTATACATGTCTAGCATTAATAATCACCACCTCCACGACTGTTATTGAAAGTTTGCATGAATACATTTGCTACGACTCTTGTTAACTTGTTGGGTATTATTTCAATTCTATGCCATGTATCCCTTCTTATTTTTCCACCACCGTCTACAGAAAAATAAGGTACTAAGTCTATATCTACGCCAGTATTAAATTGGCCGGGAACAAACTCCCCATCTACTTTCAATCTGAAATTGTCTGCTTTTTCTCCCCTAAATATTCCAAATTGAATGTCATGCCCATGAGAAGGTATTACATGAGTGTGGTTGATATTATGGGTGTGATTTATATCATGTGTATGGTCTATATCATGGTCATGGTCAATATTGTGAGTATGTTCTATTTCATGATTATGCCCCTGCACAACAGCCCTATGACGGTGGTCTTCTACGCCATGTGAATGCTCATAAGGAGTTCCAACCAATTCCCTGGTAGAAAGCAAATTAAATGAAGGCTCCCCTGGTGAAAATATCGTATATTGCACATCAATTTCAACGTCTTCTGTTGTTGTAGTTCTTCTTGAACTTGGACCTGATGTTATAGAAGAACTAGGTCCTGACGACCTTCTTGAACTAGGTCCCGATGTAGTTTTTGAACTTGGACCTGATGTTGTGGTTGAGCTTGGACCTGATGTTGTTGCTGGAGCTGAGCTTATTGCTTTTGAGTATGCTCTGAATGGTTCAAATTCAAGATTTAGTATACATTTATTGATTCTCACCATCTCTTTAGGAATGAATATGTTTATCACCGCAGGATTATTCTCATCTGCATTGTCTGCAAATGGCACTATTAACTGGTTTGTAGCACCTTGTGCATATACTTCATTTATTCTAGTTCTATCTTGAAGGTCTGATATGCTCCCTGCTATATCCCTACTCTTATTTGCAATTTCAATTTCAATATCTCCTGGATTGCCGGTTACATCTGACTTTGATACTTTTACAATTGGCATATCCTCTATGATATTGTCTTCCTTGTCTATGATTCGAACAATATCGCCAGGGAAAAACCTTTCATATTTTTCAGGACTTCTTCTATATAAATCTACTGCTCTAACAGTATAGGATTTATAAGGATGTTTTAATTGGTCTAATAGTGCTTGCCCGTATGCCTTTAATGTTTCGGGATTTTCGAATCTCCTATCTACAAGAATACTTGATTTTATTCCCCAAGTAGTAGAGGCTCCATTTGCTTCAAGATATGGTATTCCATTATTAACACTTTCTATCCCTAATTGATTGTCCCCTTCTCCATAACCAAGACAATATAACCTTGTTACTATTGAAGTTGGGTCTACTACTTTCTGTATCTCTACCATGTTCTTCTTATATATTATATCTGCTTTAAATTTATTAGGTAGTTTTCTTAGATGTATTCTCCATACTGTTCCGGTGGTATCAAATTCCCATCTGTATTTCTCATCAAAGGGTTTTGGTACAGAAAATAAGGCTGCCAACAAGTTTTCATTCTCCCATTTATACTCAAATTGCCTGTTAAATTCACATATTCCTAATTGCCATCTTTTTTCTGTCTGATGGTCTAGGATATATCTTATTACCTGCGTTGTATTTACCCCAATATTGCCTATTTGATGATACTTAAAAAGTACATCATCTAATAAGGTAGCTAATACATGTTCGCATTGGTATACTATATCTCCTTTAATATTTCTTGTAAGTGTAGAAGGCATAATTCTAAATAATTCTATTCTTTCTCTACCATCATAGATTTCTACATAATTGAAAGGTTGACAATATTGATTTTTTATATCATCTGCAGGTAAAGTAAAGCTAGCATACCAAAGCTCATTCAAAGTTAATTCATAACCAATATCATAAGCATTTTCTAGGTATGCTAGTTTCTTCATGTTTCTATCATATACTCTTATTATATTTTCCATTACAACCACCTGTCTTTCCAGATGATGTCGAATGATACATCTCTTTCATCATTCCCATCATTATATATAATTGTATTTATCCCATTTAGTAAATTGAAAAACTCGCTATCATCACTAAAGTATTCCATTGCATTTTGACCATTTAATGTTACTGTCATATCACAAGTATTAATTATTAATTCATCACCAGGTCTTAATATTATTCCTTCTAGACTTATTACACTTTCACCTGCTAATACTTGATTTGCTGCAGTCTCCATTCTTATATTTGATGCGCCACCTTCTACGATAAATACTTTAGTTCCTTCTACTTGAGTATTTAATATAATCTGAGATGATCCAGAACTATATCTTAGTACCGTAGCATCAGTTTCTTGTTCTTGTTTTAGACTAAGATTTGCAACTCCACTGGTGCTGATGATAACACTAGGTTGTACCGAATTAACCCCTAGTAACATTAAAGCTAATCCGCTATTACCAGCAACACTTGTTGATACGTTAAACTTGCCTCGATTAAAGGGTTGTCGGTTAAACATGTAACCTCACCTCTATTCCATAGACACTTGAAGATTTCCTACTTCAATCGTAAATCTATTACCTGTCTGGACATTTTCTACTCTGCTAAATGAACCTCTACAAAGTAAATTTCCTCCAGTTTGAGCAGTTCTCAATCCCCAATGTGATATATTACCCCAATCGGATTGAGCAATAGGAAACTCTATCTTTTGATTATTAGTAATTACTGCCTTATCTCCGACCTGCGTGGGAGCACTGAATGTTACCTGTTGCCTTTGATATCCTGCTCCTGACACCTCCATGCCAGTGTCAGCGTCGGTCGGGTCGTTGATGTATAAAGCTAAATAAAGCTGTGTTGGTTGGGCTACTGATTGATTTCTAAAGAAATAGTTTAGTATAGCCTCTTCTAACCAATTACTAGCTGCTGCCATATTATACCTCCACCTTTCTAACTAAAGTGATATTATTTATATCAGATGTTCCGTTGTTCTTAATTGTTATAATACAACAAGTCTCTGCTGTGCCACTTACATTTACTTCAATTTCGTGTGCGTTGTCTGCAATACTAGGAACATTGATTTGTCTATATTCTAAGCTCTCTGCAAATGGTTGACATTCGAATGTAACCATAGATTTTCCATAAGCTGCTATTTCTTCAATATCTATGTTATTATACACTTTTGCTTGATAAGCTTTATCAGGCTCATCATCAAATACCAATAAACCACTTTTACTGAACCATTGAGCTATGTCTCTAGCTTGTTTTCTCAAATCTTCCATAGTTTTTCTAACTAAGAATAATTCCATAGTTATAAATCTAGGTTCATATGTGTTATTTCCAAAATCTAAAGTTCCATGTCTACCAGGTATAACAAATTCATTTTTTCTTAGAGCAGGGGTTATAGTTCTATTGTCAGATCTTACATATAATTCATAAGTTGAGCTGTGTATATTTGCAAATGTAAAACCTTTCATATTCTTTTTAACCCCCTTCCTCTAGTTGTAAAATTGTATTGATTATCTAGTTCAATACTCATATCCTTTGCTGTTTGTCTTACTATTTCTTTACCATTTATTGCAACTACTACATCCCTATTAGCTAAAACTTCTACAGCTGATATTAATCTTTCGATTTTATCATAGTTACTTGCAATTTGAGTATTACCTGTATATCTAACTCCACTTAATGCTAAATTTGAAGTATTAAAAGCACTTGCTGTTTGAACACTTAAGTTTTGCATTGCTTTTGTAACTGGTTCAATATTATTTTGAATTCCTTCCGCTAAACCTAATGGTATCCATTTTCCTACTTCTTTGGCCATAAGTTTTGATGGTGAGCTAATGCCAAAAAATGATTTTATACTTGATGTAATATCGCCAACAAAACCTTTAATTTTACCTACTATCCAATCTTTTACAGATTTGATACCATCCCATAAACCTCTTACTATATCTGCGCCTATGCCTACAAATTCTCTTATTAAACTACTAAATGCCTTAACTAAAGCACCTATAACCTCTGGAACTTTAGCCACTATATCCGGTATTGCCCTGATCATTCCTATAGCCATTTGACCTATTAATTCTATACCTTTTTGCAGAAACTCTGGCAATCTCTCTCTTATTGCTCTAATTACTTCAACTAATAGATTTCCAATTGTTTTTATAATTTCAGGTAAATTATCCCAAATACCTTTAGCAATTTGTGCAATTAATTCTATACCCTTTTGTAAGAATTCTGGGAACTTCTCAATAATTGTATCTATTAATTTTCCAAGTACATTAGTTATAGATTCTATGATTGCAGGTAAGTTATCCCATATCCCTTGAGCTAAATTCTCAATTAATTTAATACCTGAATCCAATATAGCTGGAGCTGCTTCTAATATAACTGTCAATATTCCATCAAGTATTTCTCCTATATTACCAATAACTCCTGGTAATCCTTCGATAATTCCAGTAGCAAATTCAGATATGAAATTTATTCCTTCTTGAAGTATTGTAGGGAATTGTTCTTGTACCCAAGTTACTAATTCACTCATAAAAGTAGCCATATTTTCTAATACTGCAGGTACTCCTTCAACAATTCCATGAGCAAGCGATGTTATGAGCTCTATGCCACTTTCCATAAAAGCGGGAGCAGCTTCTTGAACAAATGTTATAATAGCACCTGGTAATTGAGAAATTATATTGCCTAGCATCGGGATAAGATTGTCAAAAAGGAAGATTGACACTGTAGAAGCTAATGCTTTCAATGCACCACCTAAATTTTCACCTATTGCTAAAGCTCCTAATACATTAGTGAATGCAGATTTCATTGCATTAAAGGAACCAACAATTGTTTCCTCTGCTTCTAGTGCAGTGGTACCAGTGATACCTAACTCCTGTTGAATTACATGTATTGCCTCATATACATCAGCCAGGTTATCTATGTTATATTCAATACCTGTCAATTTTTGAGCATCTCTTAATAATCTCTCCATCTCTGATCTAGTACCACCATAACCAAGTTTCAAGTTGTCAAGCATAGTATAATTTTGTTTTGCAAATCCTTGATAAGCGTTCTGTATATCTCTCATATCTGTACCCATCTTATTTGCATTGTCACCCATATCAACCATGGCCATGTGAGCTATTCTTGCTGCTTCTTTAGTATCTCCACCTAATGATTGCAATAGTGATGCAGAGAAGGAAGTAACATTTTCCATATATTCATTGGCTGATACTCCTACAGTTTTATATGCCTCATTTGCATATTTTCTGACTGTATCTGCATGGTCCTTGAATAAAGTTTCAATACCTCCTATAGATTGCTCTAATGCTCCACCCTGCTTTATAGTATCAACTAAAGCTTTTCCTATTCCAGCTGCAGCAATAACTTTCTTAATACTGCTTACAATATTGGTACCTGCTACTTGACCTGCTTTTGTAGATTCAGGACCTAAAGTTTTGGTAATTTCTTTACTTATGCCCTTAGCACTAGGCATAATCTGTACATATGCTTTTCCTAATTCAGTTGCCATAGTTACCTCCTTTCTGCCAATTTTATTAATCTTCTTCTTTCTTCCTCAAATTCCTTGCCAGATGTAAATGCACTTATATCGCTTTCCTTTTCATATATAACATCTAATATAGGTTTAGGTCTGTTTCTGCCTTTAGCACCATCTTCAGTATTTTGCCATATAAGAATATTTAACCTATCAACAATTCCTGCTAATAATAAAGTTTCAAGTGATACTTTAGCACCACTTAATTTCATTTTTATCCTTGAATCTTCCCTTAGCCCTATAGCAAAAATAGCCACCTGGAAAGGTGGCAATTGTCTATAGTTATATATCTGATATGTTTCTGCTAGGTCGCAAATAAGTGCATTTTCATCTACTTTTATCATCTGCGCAAGGATTAGGAGTTTTTTGTTTCTTCACCGCCTTTTTGGAAAATTTCAATTATTTCTTTTGTCATTTTATCTGTAGGGACTATTCCGTTTTTATTTCTGATATGATCTTTGAGCTTTTTTGTCTGCTCTTCTCCTAATATTTGCTTAACAACCTTACCAAGTATAAGTGGATTGTCTTCTAATTCTGCTAAATTTTCTAATAGCTCATAATCATTTGCTACATCTTTAGATATTTGAAATTCAAAGCCTGATGATGTTTTCCCTTTTATCATCTAATACCCTCCTATTCTTCTGAGGTAGGTTTTTGAATATATTCATAATGAGTATTTTCTTGTTCGTCTGGAAATGCCATTGTAGTTATTTCATATCCAACAGCATCATTATCACTGTAAACAATTTCTCCAATTTCTGTAGTTTTACCACGTGGAATTACTATCCTTTTTAATATTCCACCTTTCATTACCATGTCTACAACAATTGATCTTTCCTCTGCTTCTTTTGAATTAGCTTTAACAGTAATTCCTGTTTCCAAATCACCAGTTACGTTATCCTTGCCATATACAAACTTGAGAACTTCAACATTTAATCCTTCGATTAACTTATAACTGAATGTATCAGGTTTCCCTGTTTGAATTGCTAATACTTCATCTCCACCCCATGCCTTAACAGTTTCACTTTCAGGGCTATTAGCATTAGTCAATCCATCTTCAGATATATATCCTAATGACTTAAATGCAGCATTTAACTCTGATGTAGCATCTGTTGGTAGAGTAGTACCAAGTGGTGCAACATGTACAGCACCGCCAATTCTTGGTTTTCCATAGGTTACATTTTTAGAGTCTTGCATGATTTTCTCTCCTTTCAATAATGTTTAATATCGTATACTGCTTGATAACGATATTGCTTTGTCGTTGTGTCTGTAAAGTTGTAGTCAGTATTTAATGTTACACTAGCAATTTCATTTAACTCAATTAGACTATCTACTGCTTGCTTTAAGTTTTCATTTAGCAATGCAGCGCCATATAGGGTATTTGAATAAGATTGGAAAGCAAAAGTAGACGAACAAAGGTAATTACTTCTACTACTCCCAGTTTTTTCAAATAATACATATTCAAACGGCGGAGATTTAGGTTTTTCTAAATGCACTGGTACTGATAATTTGGTTTTTAAATGTTCTAATATAATTACCTCTATCATCTACCTCACCGCCTTTAAAATTGTATTGTTTTTTAAATTGTCTCGTTTAGCCTGAAATGTTTCAGGCCATACCATAGCATTAGCTCTGTTTTTCCCGATATAAATATCTTGTTCGTAACCTTCGCCACATCTATTTCTAATTCCTGTTGCATATTCTTTTAAAATACTCTGCATTTCTTCTGATTGCATCAATTCTTTAACTCCTGCTCTATTAAGTTCAAACTTAAACTTACTCATAACGTTCCACCATCACTTTCTTATTCCAATCAAGTGGAATTAAGTCGTCTATGCCTTGAAGTGGAATGCCAAATGTTCGCCATCTCTGACCAAAAAATATAACTTCTTTATTTTCCCAGTCATTTGTATCGCCTTTAGGTATTGCTAAAGTGTAGACTGCTTTTCTACCTGTCAAGTTCATAGTATTAACTATATCATCAGTAGAAGTAGGGCTAACAAGTACATTATCAACTTCTATTTCTACATCTTCGTAAATGGGATTATTAAAAGGATCCTTTCCTACTTCTTTTTTATCAATAAGGGTAACTGTTATTCCTTTAATCATTGCCATAAAAATCAATCACCCCATAACGTTGCCTTCTTAAGCCTAGCCTTGCCAGCTCTGACCTCTTAATAAAAAGTCCACCACCTGGCACTAAAAAAGTACCTTGAACACTATATCCTAATGCTGATTGGCTCACCTGTGTCATTGGTTCCTGGTCTGTAGAAGTCATTAATGTTCTTGCAACTACATCTACAGTTACAGACTTAACCACAGTGGCAAAAGAAGGGCTCTCTTCAACCATTTTATCTAAATCCTTACCTACTCTTTTTGCCTCTTCTCGCAGACTGTCAGAAACCACTTCAAGCAATGATTCTGCTCTATTAGCTTCGTCAAGATTTTTAAATGGTCTCCATAGCTCTTGTAGATCGTCAATCGTTGCGAAGGTTTTCATATTCTCACCTTCCTTGCATCATTAAGTTATACAGCTCCTTCTTTGTTGCTCTTGAATTATACTCAATCCCCATAGCGTCTAACTCTTGCATGATTTCTTTTTTGGTTACTCCATCAATATCATCAATTTGTTCTTTTTCCTGAATTGTTTTTTTCTCAACAACTTCTTTTACTTCTTCTTTAACTTTTTCTTTAACTTCAGCCTCAACTTCGTCTGTTACTTCAATCCAGTTCTTCCCTCTAATTCTACTGGAGCTACGGATAGTAGCCCCAGTTTTTGTATTTCTATACTTATACTTAATCATTTTGTACTACCTCCGGTAGTTCTTCGATTATAGCGAAGGCATCTGGATCAAGTATTCCCCATCCTAGATAGATTTCAGCTCTGATGTATATTTGATTGTGTCCTTTTAAGTCAAATCCGGAATTATCAGGATCACCATACTCAATTATTTCCAGTGGAATTTCCTTAGCGTAACCCCATTTAAATGCATTTTCAAAGTCTCCTACATATACTCTAGCATCATTTGTAGCCATATCAGATACAGTTCTGTTTACATCAATAGGTAGCCCGTTAATATCATTTGGAGCATTACCCCATGCTAGTTGTGGGAACATTGGGTTACCGCTTGCATCAAGTTGAGCTGCTAAAGCTGCTCTAAACTCTGGTGATATTGCTGCCCCAGTAACATCCCATTCGGAGCCATGTACTAATGCAATAGCATCCTCCATGTTTGCGTTAGGGTCAGGCAAACCATTAGTTGCTTGTACTACTTGATTTACTGCTGCGTCAAAACAGTTCTGACCTACCACTGAAGATGGTTGTCCTGTTCTTGGATTCACTCCATGGAAAGCGGCCAAATCTAAGCCTCTAGCAACTTTCTTTGCAAATCCTTCGTTGAAAGACTTAAGAATATTAATTTGTTCTTCTTCTGATGCATACATAAATTCATCTGTAATTCTAGCACCATACTCAAACTTGATAGGCACTATAACTTGTGGTGTTAAAGTTACTCCACCTTCTCCTTTTGCCCCTGATTCTGCAACTATATCAATGTCATTATCCATAGTAAACACAAATTCCTTAAAACCATTGAATGGAATAGGAACTTGCTTAGATAATATTGCTAATGATGATTTACCTTGCACTCTAGTAATTAAATCATTTACTAATTTAGGATCAAATAAAGCACCTTTTTGTAATACCATAATCTATTCTCCTTTCAATTTTTGTAATAATGATTTATAAGCACCATCTTCTCCACTACTTATTGGAGGCTCGACATCTTTTAATGGTGCTATAGGTTCATTTTTCTTTACAAGTTCAGCTAGCTTTTTAGCATCTTCTGTTATGGTTTCTTCATCTTCTCCAACAAGACGGTCTATCAAATCATATGGAAGCCCATGTTGTAATCCTATTTTTGTTTTCAAATTTGCAGTTTCATAGTCTGCAATCTTCTTATTCAATTCGGATATATCCTTATCATAACTTTCTATTTTCTTGTTGGATTCTTCTAAGGTTGTCTTTAATGTATTTATTTCAGTTTTTAATTTTGCATTTTCTCTTTTTATATCTTCATAATCAGCAAACTTCTCTCTTTCTCTAGCTAGCCTATCTTGTATAGCTCTATCAAATTCTTCCTGTGTCATAATAGGTTTAAATTCTTTACTCATAATTATCTCCTTTCTCCCACTTACCCGGTGGTATCGGTAATTTTTGTGTATTAAAAAAACGACTATTATTAGTCGTTTAATACCTAACTTTTTGCTTTTTCTTAGGCTTGAATTCATGACAAGCCCAGTGTGCCAATAAAGCGCTATCCATAAGGCTAATGTCCATATCTTCAAATTGCGATTTATACCCAAAACCACCATTGGACCCTATAAGTCTTTTCTCACAATTAGTTACAACTTGTGTTAATGATGGTTGATTATTATGGCAAATGCTTTGTTGGAATATTCCTTGTTCCCATAAAGAATTAGCAACAATGATTTCTTTAACTGTAGGAAGTATAGGTTCTTTTAGTCCATAATCTTTCATCTCCTTTGCTAAGATGTTTTGACCACTTGCTCCATCTATCACTACACTTGCAACATCAGCTTTGCGTAAAAAGTCAATAATCCATGTATTGCCATTTCTAACTGATTGACAGTCTATTGCTTCAATAAAGATTTTACCTGATAAGGTTTTAACTGCTACACTCATAGCAACATTAACGCCATCATTACCATATTTAATTCCAACATGTAGTGGTCCTCTTAATACAGGTTTGGCTTTTACTCTAAGTTCAAGCCATTCGTTTTCGGAAATTGCAGATTTCTGGTTGTACCTTATCCACAATCCTAATCTCTGGATCATGAAGTCAATTTTATCTGCTCCGATTTCGTCTTGGATTGACCTTTCCGTAAAGATTGTTCCTAAAGATGGATTACATAAATACCAAAGCTCTTTATCTCTTATATCTTCTACTTCTTCTTGTATTCCCCATTCAGCCCAACCTGCATTTTCCACTCCACCTTCTAATACGCTATTTCTGAAGTTTACAAATACTGTTCCAGCACTTAAAGGGGTAGGTGGAGTTCCGCAAAATATCGTTTGAGGATTTTTTGAATCTGTAACTACATATTTTAAAGCTGATTCTTGGTCTGTGGTGTATTCCTGAGCCTCATCAATAATTAAGGTGTCAAAACCTTCCCCAAGTCCACCAGTAGTGGTCCTGGTCCTAAATTCTACCCTCCCACCAGTTTCGGGAAATTCTACCCTTTCTCTTCCTGTGGCTCTTAAAGAGTTATATTCAATACCTGCTTGATCTAGTAATCTACATAACCTTTCCCATGCGGCATGAGAAGTAGTTGTCCTATGTGCTGTATGAAGTATCTTCTCTCCTCTGTGTAAACCTTCCATTTCTCTTATGACTACAACTTCATTTTTACCATTTCTACGAGGGAGAGAATAACCAAATTTAGTATGAGTCCAAAGGCCATCATCATTAATTGCATAAATATGTTTTAAAATATTTTTTTGCCACTCTTGAGCTTTTCTGCCTGATTTTTCGTAGATTTTAATCGCATTTTGATATAGACTTTTTTTATAATTTAAAATTACCGATTGAGTAGGATTTTGATTACCAATTCTTGTAGTAGTCATATTACATCCTCCTTCAATCGTCATGCATGATAACCCTGTCGCTGGGAGATATTGTTATCACCTCCTACTCCTAATCCCTATTTTCTTTCTAGCTTCAATCTTTGCTTCTCTTTCAGGGTCTCTCCATTCTTTAGTATGAGAATCTTGCACTCTTCCATCACCAGGATAATACTCAACTCGACATCTGCAATATCTATGTCTCCTGTAGATATCTTCTGGTTCTTTGCCATATTCATAAGTTCCTGCTAACCTTCTACACCAATCACAACAATTGGCTACAACTACCCTTCTAACTTTAGGTTTAAGGCCTGCTTTCGCTTGAAACTTCATATTAACTTTAGCTGTATCATCAACTATTGATTGACTAAAATTCTTAATAGGCTCATCTAAGATCCATTTTATTTCTTCAAATTTTTCTGCTGTGCTAAGCCTTTCTATAATTCCATCTATTTTGCTTTGATTGAGCTCTGCCTTTTGCCCTTTTATCCTTAAACCTGCATTGTGGTTTAATAAAGTTTGAACATCTACAGTAAAACTTGAAATTAATTCATAGTTTTTGACCATTGTTGGGTTAAGTATTCTATTTGCTATATTAAAATACATCCTGCCATCTGGAAGTATTTCTGCAGTTATATTTTTGTTCAAAACTTCTGACAGTATTTCTCCTACTTCAATGGCGAACTCATGAGCATCTTTATATGTGGCTTTTCTATCTTGCAAAGCCTTAATTGCCTTTTTCAATACTTCACTATTATAGGTTTTCTCATCAAATTCTTTTTCTATTAGCTCAAGGAGTTCTGGAACAATGTCTTTAACCATTATTCACCAGCTCCTTTTATTCCAGTTAAGTCTCTAATTGTTTCACCATCTGCATATCCAGGGATTGCTTGATTAAGTTTAAGTATTCCATCTCCAACTAATGTCAGCATACTTGCATCTGCTTCAAAGAGTGGCTCCCATTTAGGTTTAGTTTCATAAAATTGACTTCTAAGGTATGGATAATCATCTCTTAAACAAGCTGCCACATAACCAACATTTAAAAATCCACTTCCTAAGCTTCTTTGTGCTTTCCTACCTGCTAGTCTAAGGTTTTCATGACTTGCTTTTATTGCTTCTACACTTGAAGGATTATCACTAACAAAACCTAGATCATCTAAAGTCAATCCAGTTTCCCCAGCAAAACATGCAGCAGCGGTTCTCAATTGTTCTGTAAATGGTGACATACTAGGAGTTGTAAACTGCCCTAATGTTGGTTTATCACCATCCTCATCTTTAGTGAATTCTAACATTGATGTAATGGTAGCTTTCCATGTATCCATTGGCTCACTATCAGGATGTGTACCTACAACATACTTTTGAGGGAATGAATAAAATTCGGCTGTTATATCTGCTCTTTCAAGTGTACGTTTTGCATATTTTTGATAGTAGACTGCTGCCCTTGTTATTCTACTTCGCCCAAAAGGTCTTACTGCATCTGGTCTATGGATAATTGGTACTAATAAAGGATAAGCTACGTTGTTTTTAATAGAATAATTTAATTTGCCATTCACATAATAGTCAGTGCGTCCTGGAAGAAAATGAGCTTCTAAAGTAGGTTTGCCTTGATCATCTCTCTCCAAAACTGCATACCCTTCAGTAAGCAGTCCAGTGATTGGATCTATAACTCCAGTTGCACTGTTTGCTTCAATGACTTGTAGCCGAGGTATATCTCCTTCTCCCTTGGAAATATAAACAAAACAACATGATGCAATTAATGCAGATAAGACTGCTGAGTCAAAGAACACATCTGGATTATTCATTTGAAATATTTCGTTGATTTCAAAATTATCATTGATAAATTCTCTAAAAACTAATCTGTCAGCAAGGCTATCAACTGCCTTAGCACACCACCCCATAACTGCTCTATACTGGTTCCTTATGTCAGGTGGTATAGTGATGCCAGTTGGTGGGTCCTGGTATTTCATATCATATTGCTTATATCTGAAATTAACTCTGTAACTATGCTTATTCAGCTTTTTTCTTAAATAATCTAAGCCTTTCATAACGGCCTCCTTTCTTTGCGTGAGAAAAAATGTACAGTGACGGCGGGAAGGTCGGGCGCAAGAAGGGGGAGGGGGTTATCCCCCCTATCCTCTGTACTCGACCCAATTAAATGTTTGTGGAAGATTCCTATTTCCTAGTACTTTAGGTTCTTCTTTTGTAGCAAATAACTTATCAGATTTTTGTCTATTGCATGCCCAATGGGCCAATTGTAAATTATCTATATCACTTGGATGTCCTCCTTTAGACACAGGTATTATATGGTCTATGACAGCGCTCATTGGATGTGGTACTTTAAGTGAAAAGTCTACAGGTCTGCCACATATTCCACATGTGTTTTGTGTTCTGAATATTACTCTCTTGTTCTTTTCATATGCTCCTCGATGAGCCCCCTGTTTGTCTAGCCTCATATAATCGCCCCCATTAAAAAAGACACCCTATTTCTAGGATGCCTTTATTTCTTTCCTGGTTTCCACTTATATCCACATTTTAAACATGTTATCTCTATTTTGTTTTTGCCTATTGCTCCTAGCAAAGGACCACCAGCAATTAACATTCCAGCAGCAGCTTTGCCAAAACTGAATCCTTTCTTGTTTGCTGATAAACTAGTCGAATAACATTTAGGACAATATACTATACCTTCTCTTTCCATGTGTGCAATTCTTTCCTTTAGTGCTTGTTCTTCTTGTCTCTTTCTTTCCTCCATCTCTTGCTTCTCTAGTTTCTTCTGCTCTCTTTTTTCTTTTGCTACCTCAATACCCTTTTCAGCTAGATCTTTTGATATGTCTAACCCCTTAGATGCTAACTCTTTGGTTTTACCTTTAATCCTTTCCCAATCCATATAATCCCCTCCTTTAATACCATTATATCGAAGGGGATGAATATTACAACTATTCGTGCAAATAAAAAGGACCTACTCTTATTGAGTAAGTCCCAACCCCGGAAGAACACCAGCTAGAAAGGATTTTAAGCACATTATTACCTAATATCATATTACCATATAAAGTAGTCCAAATCCTGCCACATTACTGCCAATTTAAAATTAGTGTATATAATACTTGTTATGTTCATTACTTACCTATCCACCAATCAAATACATCTTGTCCAGTCTCCCATTCTGTCTCTAATCCTCTTTTTCTTCTTTCTTCTAACATTCTTTCAAAGGCATTTATATAACTGATTTTTCTTTCTGGGTATCTTTTAAATTCATATAACCTTTGTCTTATTGGAGCCATAGGACAACCTACACAACCCAATCTGTCGAACCCTTCATCATAAAGACTACAATAAGGCAAATTCCTTAATTTTATGAAGTCCCATACATCTTTATCTGTCCAGTCAATTATTGGGTTTAGTATGTGCTTTCCTTTTATTTGGCAGGTTTCAATCATCCTTCTTCTTTCGTCATTATCACTATTAAGGAATATCTTTCTTTGCTCTATAGCTTCTTTAGCTTGACTTCCATATATGTCAAATTCTATTACTTGCCTACTGTTTTCCTCCTGCTACTCTCTGCCCACCTAACACCAGTGACCACAAATCTGCCAATTCCTCCACCTTCTTTTAATACAGCACAGCAGTACCTAGCAATTCTTGTTGGTGGCATTAACTTCTTAGGTATCAATTTCCACATTGTTATTTCTGGATGTTCTATTTTTACATCTTTATGATATTTTCTAATGTAAGAAATTAATTCGGGAGGGTCTACAGTCGTGTTATTATAATGTGCATCATATTTCACTCCTGCCATATTCATTAATTCTTTGACTACTATACTATCTTTTCCACCAGAAAAAGCTAAATAATAACCTTCCTTTGGTTCGAATGTCCTAATTCTTTCTATAGCGGTTTCCACTTTATCCATACCATTAAAGTTTAATTGACCTAGCAATTTATCACTCCTTCCGACATATAATAATCAAAGTACGTCACACCCTACAGCCCAAGAAGTTAGCTATCAACTCAATAATTTCCCTTCTCCATCTATAAAAAGTCCTCTCACTAATTCCCAGCTCCATACATATGCCTACGTCTGTGTATCTTCTTTCGAAGTATTTCATCTTTAATAATTCATATTTTCTAGATTCGTTATTTGTCTTTAATATCTCTATAGCTTTATCTATAGCTTTTAATCTTCGTTCCATTTCAATTATTTCTCTGTTATTAACTAATTTAATTGTTTTATTCTCAGTAGGGCTTCCTGGACTACTTTTAACACTAACTTCCTGTGTAGGTGTAGATTCTATTATTTCTTCTCTAAGCAATTCTAATTGTTTTTTTGACTCATGGTAACAATATAACTCTGCTTCTATCATTTTGAAATTTGCACGTTTGATGTTCATGGAGTCATTCCTCCTTTATCCAGCCTAATTTTATGCCTTCACGTTTCCATATTTCAAGTATTCCATCTTCAAAGTGTCTTCCCCAGCTTACCATGTTTATTACTTCTAGTGCTGTATATTTGCTATAATTTTCTAATACGAACCATCTTGTGCCATGTCCTGTAAGTTTTATGTATAAGTTATTGCCTTTTATATAAAATTCAATTTTTGAATATCCATACTCTACATCCTTTTTTACCAGAGAAGGCTTTAATCCTTTTAATTCTCGAGGTCTAGACTTAAGGTGTTTCATTTCTCTCCAGCTCACACAAGAAAGCTATATTGCAGGCCATATGCCATAGATGTGGAAAACCCGATTCCTTATCTACAGCTTGGGGATCTCTAAGGACGCCTTCAAATCTACTAGTACCTTGTTTGTTGTTTTGTCCTGCTATGTATTTTATTTTGTATCTTCGCCCTATTTCTAATTTTTCAGTTAACATATCCACTTTTCTCTTTATCATTTCAGCTCACCATATTATACAATTTTGCCTTCGTATCTTTGTCTATAAGCTCTTCTACTGTAATAAATTCTTTTTCTTTCTCCAGTAGCTTTAGTGCAATATTTCTATAGTGTTCAAATAGCTTCATGTCTCCATTTAGGTAGCGAACAACTGCCCTTCCGATATATTTATCTATTTTTACACTCATGGTCCTCCCCCTCAATTCTTTTATTCATGACTTCAAGAGCCTTCCCACATAAATACCCACAAGGGTCATTACACCCAATACAACACTGGTTGCAGCGTCTATATTCTGCATATTTCTTATATTTAATTGCTTTCATACAGTATTTGTCCACTTTTTCTTCACATCTCATATTTTCGTTAACCCCCTTTCATACTACTCTTTCTATATATACATAACCTTTGAAGATTTCCATTTTTGCTTTACCATAAAATTGTTTAGTTATAGAAATTTTTTCTTTAAATGTTCTAAAAGGAATAACCTCTACTATAATTCTCTTTTCCTTATCTTCAAGTTTTTTAAGTTCTTCTATCCCATTGTGTCTCCCCCTTCTTTTTAAGTTTTTCTATTAATCAGCTTCTTTTCCACTACTCTCCCCCTTTACCTCCTTAACTATTATCTCCGTTCTGGGATTTTCTCTGTCTACTCTCCCAGCTAAAACAAGTTCTATATTGTCAAAGCTATCGTCTTTAATTATTCCAGCTTTGGTAAGCCCATCCAGTATAAATTTACCTGAATAGTTATCTGGATCTCTACGCCTTTTATCTGGAAAATAGTATGTAATGTTCACTACTGCTTTTTCTATAGGTTTTACTAGTTTTTTCTTTATTGCTGCTTGTACTAGCCAAGCCCATTTTTGTTTTTCTTCTTGGTACGTGAAAGCTTGATAATTCTTACTACCTCTTCCCATAAATTTGTTATTGCTCGGTGGAATCTCAGGAATAATTAATTTAATATTACTCACTTTACCAACCCCTCAATATGCTGTTGTAAATATAGCTTTTAAGTAATTCTCCGCTAATTAATTTTCTCCATCTTGTCCATCTTCTTTTCATTCTCAATCATCTCCTTTGCCTTTTTTATTGCTTCTTCTGCACTTATGTTATAGTTAAAATATATCTCTATTGCTTTTTGAGCAATTTTCTCAATATTTCCGTTCATCTTTTTCACCTCTAACATGATTTTCTGAATCTAGATCTAGGCTCTAGTACTCTATCTCTAATCATTCTTTCTATCTTCCCTCTTATAGCCTGTGATGACCTATTTATGTATTTAGTCATCACATCTGGCTGATATCCCTTCTCATATAAATCGATTAGTATACCTTCCTCTTCTTTAGTCCAAGGATTATGTTTTGGCATACTAATTGGTCTTTCTTTCAATCCTAAGTCTATCATTCTTCTCTTTATGGCTCCTTCAGTTCTATTTAGCTTTTCTGCTATTTCTCTATAGGTCCACCTGAATTCTTTTAGTAAACTTATTAGTCTTTTATCTTCTGCCTTTGTCCAGTTTGTTCTTTTAAATCTTCTCATTTCTATATCAGCTTTCCTTTGTTCTTTAACCCAATCTGGTTCTTTACCTAGTGCGTTTTCTTCTAACTTGCTAAAATCTATAAGTGTTCTATTTTTTTCTGCCCACTTCCAGAAATCGTCCAAGTTGACTACTTTGAAGGATGATCCTTTTACCTTCTTTGTTTTAACTGGAAGACCCTTATCTATCCATTGCTGTATTGTGTATGAGCATCCATTGCTGCCTCTTAATTCCACCATCAGTTGATTTAATGTTATATAATCCCCTGACTCCAGGAATGGTCCTAGGCCTAGTCTCACTGCCCTTACTTGTATTGCAGTTGCAGTCCTATTTAAGGTGTTGGCAATATGTTCCATACTATATAAACCCCAATACTCTGATAGGAACTCCTCTTCCTCTTTTGTCCAAGGCCTGTTTTTATGTGCTTTGTTTGTTCCTAACCTTAATTGCCTAGCTTTGTTGTATACTGTCCTATATGTTCTACCTAGCTTATTTGCTATATCCTCCGTTTTCTTTTTATGCCAGTTGTCTTTTAGATACTCTATCTCACTACTTGTCCAACATCTACCCCTTGCCACTTAAACATCTCCCCCCTTAATATACTTAACTGCTCAAAGGAAGTAAGATTAGCTGTTTAGTTTCTAGCTCTAACCTTCTTTTTCTCTATAAGCCCTATCCAACAGTGGTGGAATTAAATCTCCGTATTTTTTCTCACAACCGCCATCTATTACTCCCCTAATAATTCTTTTATTAACTTTTGCTTAGCCTTAGCAGTTTCCACTCTTCTAGCTCTTCCTTTAATCTCTAAAGGTGTGCACATCTCTATTATTCTGTCATAAGTTCTATATATTCCATATTCGCTTGCCAATTTCTCTTTTAACTGGTCAAGGCTTAAATTAGTGGTAATTATGATTGGTTTCCTATCTCTATATCTACTGTCAATGATTTCATATATTTTTTCTTTAGCCCAATCTGTACTATTTTCCGCCCCTAAATCATCTAAAACCAATAGACTAGCGTTCTTAAGGCTATTTATTATTTCAACTTCTCCCTCGCTACCATATCTCTTGTAAGTTTCCTTTATCCTGTTTAATAATCCTATTGAACTTATTGCTATTACTGGTACTAATCTGTTTAATAACTCATTTGCTATACAAAATGCTAAATATGTTTTACCTGTTCCTGGTGCCCCGAATAACAATAACCCTAAATTCTGCTTTTTCATTTCATCAAATTTCTCAACGTATTTTTTTGCTAAATTGAAGTATTGCTTGTTCATATCATCTACTTCAAAATTTTCAAAAGTGCATTGCTCAAATTTAGCATCCATTAATGAGTAGTTTCTTAACCGTTCTAATCTCATTATTCGTTCTCTTTTTTCTGCCTCTTCTTTTTGCCTATTATATTTCTCTTCTTCACATTTACACATTACTGGTACTTTGAACTTCCTGCCAAAGGCTTCTACAATAGCTTCTTTAGGCGTTTTACAATTGCTGCAAATCTTCAAAGCTGAGTCCGATACCTGCATACGGGTCATCATTTTGTCCATTATTTTCCCTAGACTTTCCATGCTTTTCTTCCTCCTTTATTATTTCTTCTGCAGTAGCATTTCTCATAATCCCATAACAATAATTTTCTCTCTTATCATGATATTTAGGATTGTTTATATATACTTTTAAAGCGTAAATAACTTTTGGTATTGGGTACTTTTCCCATTCCTGATAGATTTTTAATATAACTGAATCTGCAATCTTTCCATTTTTCCTAGTCCAACGTAAAATATCAAAATATTCATCTATAACTTTTAATTGTTCTTCTGAATACCTAGAACGCAAATTTTCAATTTGCAAAGATATATCTTTCTTTTCTTTACTTTTCTTTTCTTTACTTTTCTTTACTTTACTTTGGGGATTAATGTCAACATTTACGTTAGATGAATCTGAATTAATGTTCACAATAACTAAGTTATTGTAAGCATTAATGTCGTTTTCGCTTAATAAAAGATACTCTTTGATAACCTCTACTTTTTGTCGTCGTTTTGTTATTTCAAAATATCTTTTTTGAACCCCTCTAGATGTTAAGATTTTATACTTTTGGAATAGCTGTTTATCAAATAAACCCCATTTAATGCAATCATTAACTACATCATTTACTTCATTAATGTCAACATTAACTCTTTTAGAGAAAAGTAATTGTTCCTTTTCAGTCCATTCATAATAATAACTGTTTTTATAAATATGCATGAACAGTTTAATTACAATTCCAAAACCTTTTATTCCGTGTTGAGCTTCAATAATTGCAACTTTATCATCTTGGTCTATATCAACATCTAGAGGGAAGTAATCTAGTCCTACTTTTTGCGGTCTGGCCATTTATTTCACCTACCTTCATTTAGACTAGGAGCATAAGCTCCTAGCCTATTCTTCTTCAAATGGAGTTCCTGTCAGGTCCATATTATTTATCTCATCTTCTATATCTTCAAATTCTGCTTCTTCTACCTCTTCATAGTTTTGAAGTATCTCGATTAATTTACTTGCTTCAGTTTTAGTGAGTTCTTTGCTTGAGTTTTTATTGAACTCTTCGTACATAATCTGTTTTATAGTTTCACTTTCAATGTTTTTCTGTTTTGCTAGAGCGTATATATAGTTCAATTGTTTTTGACTAGCTAAGTCGCTTGTTTCAGGTTTTACGTTGTTTGTCGTTTGGTTTTCTTCCATGGGTTGTGTTTCTACTTCTATTGGAGTATCGTCTAAAGCACTATCATCTATTGGCATTTCTTCAGGACTATATAATCCTCCAAATTCTTCAGGGATTGCCTCTCTAAGAGCTTGTACTAAAGCAACTTTTCTAATCATTGTTGCGGGCATCTTCTGCCAATTAGTCATTAGTTCACCTTTGTTGTTATATCTTTGGTATTCCTCTAACCCTACTGTTATTTCCATTGGGACTTTCCAGTCTTTTCTATATACTCTAGCCCATCCACCTACAAGGGTTTCCTTTGGAAGCACCAATGCTCCTTTCCTATATTCAACAGTTTCATCTTCTTTTTGGACTATTACTCCTGCTTCATAGCCTGTACATAATTTTGATTTAGCTGCTCTTTTTACAAATGTATCTTTGCCTGTTACCATAGTAGCTGGATTATTGCCAAATTTTATAAGATATGCTTCCCTCAGGAAAGGGTTTAATCCTTGATACCTGCACATTTGTATAAACATCATTACTTCTTTATCTGTTACTTTAGAAGGGTCTCCTGATACTAAATATCTTTTGACTATATCTTTAGAAAGAGTAACTTCTCCATTGTCGGTTTCATATTTCACTATATTAGCCATCTATTCCACCACCTTTATGGTGATTTTCTCAGGTCTTTCTTTAATTGTTATACCTTCAACTATCTCTCCATCTTCTGTTACTACATTAGTACCTACTACTTTGTATACTTTCTTTATCTCATTTTTATCTGGCTCGTATTTAACTCTTAGCAAGTCCTTATTATTCTCTTTAAGCCATTCGATTAGTTTTGCTTCATCATAATTCCACTTTGGTTGCTGTTTACGTGCAGTTACCTTGCCGTAAGGAGTGCTAATTTTAAATTTTGGGTCTAATTCTCTTTGCTTTATAAAGTACTCTGTAAGTAACCCTTCAAAGAACTGTCTAGAATGAGAAAGCTTGTCTAATTCATCTTTAGCCCAATTTTCTATCCTTCTAATTTCTTTCTCCTTTAAATCATTGATTTTTTTCTCTTCTGCATTTATGGCTGCCAATTTTCTCAATGCCCAGTTAGCAGCTTCAAGGTTTTCTATTCTAAACCTTTCTTTCTCCTGTGTATCTTCTTCCATGATTTCATCTATTTCTTGTAATTCCATTTCAAACAGAACATCCATCTTACGCATCCTCCTTTAGACTTGCATATTCAATTGCCAACTCCATCATTCTTTCTCTAACCTTCTCCAGTTCTTTCTCTGCTACTTTAGCCTGATCTATAATCCTTTCTAGCTCCACAATCTTTTCAGCAGCATATAGCATCTCCTTTTCAATCTCTGACTTAGTTCTATTTACATGGCTTATATAAATTCCGATTGCATCCATGTTCACATTCTCCTTTCGTATGATATAATTAACTTAACGATATATTTTACTAAAGAGTCTATTTTGCTTGGTGGGCAATAGACTCTTTTTCTATTTGCACATATCTACCATCTGTAACTATTGTTGCTACTCCATGCTCCTTGTATAGTTTTTGAGCCATCTCAATTGTAAATACATCTCCTATATCATGCCTTTGTTTTTGGTTTTGTGCTTGCTTCATCCTTCAACACCTCCTTAATGTAATATGGTATTCTGCAGTGATAATGCAATGCTTTTGCTTTTGCTGCTTCTACTGCGCTTTTTAGATGTTCTGGTAATCTTGTGCTCCATTCACCCATGTTGTATTCAGCTACCTCTTCAACTTCTGCAGTATCATCTTGAATTTGAATCTTCTTAATTTTTTTAACCACTATATTAAAGTCTTTCCTGTGGTGATGAGCTCTTATAAAATAATCCCCTTTTCTGATTGGTATAAGTGCATGTTTTTCACAAGCTAAATGCCCTCTTCTTTTGACATATATTGGTTTTTTCTTATCGCCATTTTTGTCTGTTATTATCACTGCATATCCTGTATTTGTATAACCTCCTCCCTGCTCCCATAGACAAGGGATGCCAGTTTTAGACCTTATAATTTCAATCACTTCTCTCCCTCCTCTCTTTCTTTTTCTCCCTCAACATGGCCCTAAACTTTTCATTTACTGCGTTCATTTCGAATATTGCAGCATCTATATATTCCTGGTCTACATAATTGAAGTTCTGTTCTGCTTGTCTCATTTGTTCTTTGATTTCTTTAAGCTCTTTGTCCATGGTTGTCCCTCCTTTCGTCATAAGCTATATAAGCTAGTCCAAATACTATGAACACAACTGCAGGAAAGAAATATTTGACAACTTTGAGTGTTCCTTGGAGAAGAATATAAGCATCATTCATTACAATTCCTCCTTCAAAACTCAATATCCTTAATATTATTTAAATCTGTTAGATCCTTTCCCTTATACCTTTCTACAAAGGTTATTAGTTCACTTTTAGGAATCTTGTATCTACCTAGCTTAAGTGGTGTAAGTAAACCTGCTTTGAATAACTCATAAACTTTGTTATTGTTTACTTTTAATAACTCTGCTGCTTCTGGGACTGTATAGAGTAGGTCATTACTCATATTTTTCACCTTCCTTTCTAATCTTCTGGATAAAATATTTCTGGCACTGTTTTATCTAATGCTTCGGCTATTTTCTCCATGGTATCTTTTGAAGGATTATCTCTCTTGCCTTTTTCGAGGTTACTAATATAACTTGCAGTTAGGCCTGTCCTACGTGCTAATTCATGAATAGACAAATTCTTTTTTTCTCTAAATTTTTTTATTTGGTTCATTAATTCACACCTCCTTGTTCGCTGTAAGATAATAATATCATTCTCTAGTAGATAATGAAAGTCTTAAATTCTCTGTCAGTGAATGATATTTGTAAAAAATTAAGACTTTATTACTAATTTTCTAATATTTTCTCAAAATTACTTAATATTTCATTGTTTTTTATTATCTAGTAGTGTATACTATTATTTAGTAGATAATATTAGATTAGGAGGTTAATAGCAGTGTTAGGAGATAATATCAAAAGTATTAGAGAAGAAAAGAAATTGGGACTAAATGAAACTGCTAGACTTGCTGGAATAAGTCCAAGTTATTTAAGTGATATAGAAAAAGGTAACAAAACTAATCCTAGTATGGAGGTTCTTCAACGTTTAGAGCAACATTTTTATAACTTTTTCTATATTTTATTAACTTCTTATTCAGGGGGAAGTATTAGCAATTTAGCTTTCTCGTTTGTAGCAAGATATTCTTTCATTCTTGATACTGCATTCTCAATTAAATTATCTATTTGTTTCTCAGTAAATAAAATTTTAATTATCGTTGGTAGTTTTTCATATAGCCATGCTACTACCGCTGCATATTTAAGTTCTCCAGTGCCACTACCAAAAGTAGCTTCAGCTTCAGTAACTAAATAAAAAAGAATCTCGTTGACTTGCTTTGTAGCTCCTCTTTTAATTAAATATACAATTAATAATACAAATAGTATCACCACTAACACGCTATCCCAGTTTGAAGTTAGAAAATCAATCATTATTTAACCACCTTCTTCCCTGTTATTTTTTCATATAATCTAACCATAAGCACCGCTGCTTGTTCTCTTGTTAAATTGCCTGTAGGATTAAAGGTTCCATCTGGATTTCCAGCTATAATATCCAATTCTTTAGCAGCTTTAATATATGGAGCAGACCAACGGTCGTCATTAACATCTTTAAATACACTTCCCATATTTAACACATCCTCCCTTAATGCTTGTATAATTTTATCAAATTGAAATGCACTTCCAGGACAATTAGGTTTTCTGATTGGATCTATTTGATAGTGGCCTACTATATGATTTCTATCTAAAAGTATCTCAATACCATATATTTTCTTAACCTCTTCGATTATATGTTTGTGTAACCATATAGATGCCTCTAGTTGTTTAGGTGTCAATGCTCCGTATCCGTTTTTATAAAAACCCTCGTGCTCTATAGATATTGTGTAATAATTGGCGTTTGTCTTTCTATCTCTAACAAGTTTAAGTGAGGATTTACCATAATAGTTATTTTTATTAGGATCTGTCGATGTTCCATTAGCCCATGCAGCCTCTCTGATGTCTACTAATTGAGTAATTTCGCCTTTTTTACTCACTACAAAATGAGCACTTGCTCCTGATTTAGGATTGCATAACCAGCTTACAGCTCCAGCATAGGATCCTTCTGTTATGTGTGATACTATCATGTCTGGTTTCCAACCTTTTCTACTCATTTTGTTTGGTGAGTTCTTTTTAATAATCTTAAATTCTTTCTTCATAATTCTCATTCACTTCCTTTTTAGAATCGTTCTTGTCGATTCCTTCTTTTTCTAATAACTCTTTATTCTTCTTCTTACTAAATAACAAAAGCCAGTGCAAATCTGCACCAGCTTCAATTAAATTTTCTACATTTGATTGGAATTCTCTCATGAACATAACGCTATAAACAAAAGATGCTATGAGAATTCCAGCCTCTTTTAAATAGATTACCCTATATGATAATCCAGTAAGAATACTAATGATTAAATAAGAGAATATTTTTACTTCTGTACCTTTCCATAGGCTTTTTGAAAATAGCTTCTTTGTTTTTACAGCTTCTCTATATCCACCATATTTTTTAGTTATAGCTATAGACTTTGTGATAATGTCTAAAAAAGCTGCTCCTAAAACTGCCATCAATGATAAAAAGTAAACTCTTTCCGGAAACATAATATATCCTATCCAACTGATAATAAGTCCAAGAAATGGCTTAATCCCTGTAAACGCTTTACTAATATAATCTTGTATACTCCTTATTATTTCTACATCCATTCCACACCTCCAAATCCGGCAGGGCATAGAAAATACGCCCTACTTAGGTGTTACATATAAATATCCTTATGCGTCATTATGGCACTAATGATTTAGAGTTTAATAGGTTTGTTAATTCTTCATATTCTCCTTGCGTAAGCCTGTTGTTTAATAAAAACACATCTAATTTCACCTGCATTTCGTCTTTTTCAGCTTGTGTTTTATAATTAGTGATTTCTATAGTTAGTTTGCATATTTTATAAGTCATTGACATCTACCCCCAATTCTATTAATGATTGTCTAAAACCCAAATCAACCAGTTGATTAAATATAATTTCTTCTTTTTCTACCTTGTCATTTTGAATCTGAGAAATCCTATCTCTCTCAAGTCGTAACATTTCCTCTATACTCAACTTTTTAAACACAATTTTCACTCCTTCCAAAGGCTTTCATAATATATATCCATCCTTTGCAATAGCTTGTATGAGTTTCCTTTCTTTGCATGAGCTTTCCAGGATGCGTAACATTCGTCTGC
>Ga0209537_1001251_pt1 | contig 29205 bp, 29 predicted proteins | sample BioPla4DNA1_FD_187698 | JGI IMG/M metagenome (GOLD analysis project Ga0209537, IMG submission 187698) | Biogas fermentation microbial communities from Germany - Plant 4 DNA1 (SPAdes) (version 2) | ecosystem: Engineered > Bioreactor > Anaerobic > Digestate | place: Bielefeld, North...
AATCGTAAGCGTCAAATAGACCCTCACATAGTATATCGGTTGTGTAGCTGATACAATCACAATAAAAACAAGTTGAAAAAGTTGAAAAAGTAGGCCAACTTTTTCAACCGGAGATGGAGTGGTTGTATGGACACACAAAAAGCAACAGCGGAGTTTCGCATGTCACAATGGGCTAAAATAATACAAGCCCGGCTTGACAGCGGGCAAAGTATAAAAGAATTTTGTCGTACGAATGGGATAAGCAGAAACGCGTACTTTTACTGGCAGAAGAAACTGCGTGAAAAAGCTTGTACAGCAATTGAAGCAGAAGAGACCAGAAGTATAGTGCCAGGCGGATGGATGCATCTGGCACCAAAGCGGGAGTGCACAGCAAAAGAAGCACTGGGAATTGAGATCAACGGCTGCAATATCACAGTTAATGCAGGAACAGATTTTGAACTGCTAAAGGAGGTATGCAGGGTGTTGATGTCGCTATGATAAGATGGAACGACAAACCAGTGTATTTATGCTGCAGGTATACGGATATGAGGAAATCCATCAATGGATTGATAACGATTGTGCAGGAGAGTTTTTCCCTCGACCCATTTATGGATGCATTGTTTGTATTCTGCAACAGGAACCGGAACAGGCTAAAGGTTCTGGAATGGGACGGAGATGGGTTTTGGTTGTACTTTAAGCGATTGGAACGCGGACGATTCCGGTGGCCAACTGAAGGAGATTCTGCGACAATGCTTCTTGATGTTAATGAATTATCTTGTCTGATCGAAAGTGCCAGGCTGGAGAAAAAACTAAGTCGGAAGGAAGTGACCGAACGGCAAATTTCGTAAAAATAATACAGAAAATATCACTCCAAATATGCCGAAAAGCTAGATTTCAAGCGGTTTTTATGGTATTATATAATATATGGAGATACAAGAGAAAACATTAGAAAAATTACTTATCATAATTGAAGAAAAAGACCGCAGGATTGCTGAGTTGGAACGACAAGTTCAATGGTTCATGGAACAGATCCGCCTTGCAAAGCGCAGGCAATTTGGTACATCAAGTGAACAAACCAACACTTTTCAGATAAATCTTTTCAACGAGGCTGAAACGACTGCTGACCTGATTGAACCAGAGCCTTCATTGACGGAGGTAAAGGGGCATTATCGGAAAAGGACCCGACTGACAACTGACAAACTGCCGGAAGATCTGCCTGTCGAGATAATTGAGCACGAGCTGCCGGAAAGTGAACGTGTCTGCCCGGATTGCGGGGGTAATCTGCATACAATGGGCAGGGAAACACGGGATGAATTGAAGATAATTCCGGCGAAAGCGGTGATAGTACGGCATGTGCGGTACGTTTATTCGTGCCGGAAATGCGAAGAAACTGCAGAGCATGTACCGGTCGTAAAGGCAGATATGCCGGAACCAGTCATAAAAGGTGGGTTTGCGTCACCGGAAACGATAGCGCATATAGCGGTACAGAAATTCATGATGGCATCGCCACTATACCGGCAGGAGCAGGAATGGAAGCAAAATGGTATCCTGCTATCAAGGCAGACCATGTCAAACTGGCTTATCAAAGCTTGTGAGGACTGGCTGGAACCGATATACGGAGAAATGAAGCGGCGATTATGCAGCCACGATGTACTTCACGGAGACGAAACAGTATTGCAGGTGTTGAAAGAACCGGGTAAGGCGGCACAGTCCAGGAGTTACATGTGGCTGTTCCGCACAAGTGGAGAGGCAAAACATCAGATAATACTATACGACTACCAGCCTGACAGGAAGCATACACGCCCTGAAGAGTTTCTGAAAGGTTTTTCGGGATATCTTCATGCCGACGGGTATGAGGGGTATCACAAGCTGCCTGAAAACATCACTGTTATCGGCTGCTGGGCGCATATGCGGCGAAAGCTGGTTGATGCGATGAAAGCCTTGCCAAAGGATAAGCAGGCTGATTCAAACGCGGCAAAAGGAGTTGAATACTGCGATAAACTGTTTCATTTAGAGAAACAGTTTGCTTTGCTGTCCTCTAATGACCGGCACAGAGAACGGGAAAGGTTGTCAAAACCTTTAATAGACGAATTTTATGACTGGATTGGGAACTTGAATGCCTTGCCCAAAACCCTTCTTGGGAAAGCGATGCAATATGCCCGGTCACAGCGCAAATATCTTGAACGATATTTACTGGACGGACGTCTGGAAATATCGAACAACCGGGCAGAAAGAAGCATTAAGCCCTTTGTGATCGGCCGCAAGAACTGGCTTTTTGCCAATACGCCGAACGGAGCGAGAGCCAGCGCGGTGTATTACAGCATTATTGAAACAGCACGAGAAAACGGATTGAATCCGTTTGAATATTTGACATGGATTTTTACACAGGCCCCCAATCTCGGGAAACCAGGCTACGTAACTACAATTGAAGACTTATTGACCGGCAGTGCAAAGATACCGCAGAATGTATATATACCGAAGTCCAAAAGGACAGAGCCTGAAATATACGCGTGGGAAGAAGACATATGAAGACTGGCGAACATACGACATTTATGATTAATTTCATTTTAGATTTTATTAACGGTGAAATAGAGCGTTATTTTTTCGATTTGGATTATTCTGCCTATGTGATAGAGCATTTCCCGTATATGGAGCTTGAGGACAGCAGATTAGCGGACAGGTTCGCTCATACTGTTGATCGGGCATATGAACGCGGAACTGCACTTGACCTGTCGGATGAAGAGTTTAGGATTGAAATCTCTAATGCTTTTTATAAATGGTTAGGCGGTAAGAAACGCTGATATATCTTATCAAGGTCTGTGAGTGTTTGACGCTTACGATAAATCCAACTCCTGTTCTCTCAAATCTATTTCTACCTTATCATCTATTCCTAATTGTTTTGATAGTATTGCTGAAGTTTGCATTGCCTTGGTATATGGTGAAGAAATAATTAAATCGCAGTTCTTGAGGCGGCTATCTTTACTACACTCATATGCCTGAATTACACCTTCTTCTGATAAAGGAGCCAATTCAAGCCCATGTCCAATAAATCCTTTGCCGTTTACCGGTTCATATGTATGTTTACCATGCCTGATTAAATAAAATACTGCCATGGATATCCCCCTGGTCACAGACACAGCGACTATCGCGACTAATCGCTTTTAACTATTGCATTAGCGACACGATACTGTTATAAGATATTCATTTAAGCTCAAAGAAGTATGATCTGAGAAGTGATCTTTAAGTATATTTTCATATTATAGTTAATAATGATTGTCGTCAAGTTTCATCAAGAGGGATTTCAGTTACTATAATGCTGTCTCCATATTTAATTTATATGTAGCGATAGCAGAACCGTAAACTTTGTTGTTATATAAAGTGACAATCGATTAAAAAAAAGCAGATGAAACGGTTTTGTTATATCATCTGCTTTCTTAAACGAGTATATGTAACTTGAAATAAATCTTAAAATATCTTGTCTGCCCAATGCGGTACCAAAATTATTTGACACTCGCTTATGCTTTTATTTCCGACAGCTTTACAGGCCTTCCCTCAAGCAGCGAAACTTTGGCGGCAAGCCCCATCCTGACGGTCTGCAGGCCGTCATCAACATTTACCTCTGTCGGCTTATCCTGTTCTTTAGCCTGCACAAAGGATTTAATTTCATCGCGGTAGGATTGGATATACCTCTCAAGGAAAAACCACAGCGGTTTTTCCGAATAAATCGCGTCGGCCGTGCTTATTTCCGCGCTGGATGACTTGTCGTTGCCAACAGTTACGCATCCCTTACTGCCGAAAACCTCGACACGCTGATCATAGCCATATACCGATTTTCTTGAGTTGTCTATAACGCATATCGCTCAGTTTTCCATTTTCACGGTAACAACCGCGGTATCGATATCCCCGGCATCTTTTATCGCCTGATTAATTAAAACCTCTCCCGCGGCATATATTTCTTTTGCTTCCGATCCTGTAAGATAGCGTATCATATCAAAATCATGTATTGTCATATCAAGAAAAATGCCGCCGGATACTTTTATATAAGCAGGAGGCGGAGGCTCGGGATCCCGTGACGTAATTTTCACGATATGCACGTGGCCTATCCTGCCTTCGTCCACCGCTTTTTTTACTGCCCGGCTTGTATCGATACATCCAAAGCCGACACGGGTTGGCCCGAACTTTGAAGTTGTTGACAAGATATTTTACAGGAGTGGTCCCGCAGTAACTTTAACACCAATACTTTATCAACTTGAAGATGCTTATTTTACGGATGAGAACGGAGAACAGCTCTCAGACCACTATGCTATTTCTGCAACCTTCCAATATACCCCGAATCCAAACCTGAAGATGAGTGAACTTTGGGGAGGTTCAGGAGGAACGGGGTTTAATTTCCTCTCAAATGAAGCCTCTATTACATATAAGCCGACTGTTATTAAAATTCGTGCTGCAAACCGCGTAGATGCCGTTTCAATCCAATACTAGGACGGAACAGAGTTGTCTGCCGGCGGTACCGGAGGAACAGTGGGAACCTTGACGCTTGACAGTGATGAATATGTAAACCAGGTAATTTTATATAAGAACAACTATAATAATGGCCAAAGAATATTTTATGCGGAATTTAAAACAAATAAAGGGCGTTCTCTTTCAGGGGGCAAAAAAACGGTTCATCAATAACATTGAATGCTCCTCAGGGCTATTACCTGGCCGTATTCTTCGGCCGCGCCGGGGCCCATGTTGACAAGCTCGGCGTAATATGGTAATCACTTCCATTTCCGCAGTGATACACCATCCCAATAACCGCCTGTCCGGTGGGTATTTTTAAATCCCACCGGACACCATCATCATACCAAACCCAATAACCCGTCTTTGCATACCGTGCTATTGCGCAGTAACGGAGAAAAAGAACCTCCTTTGCAGGAATTGTATCGTTCAGTACGCAGCACACCGAAAAGCTAAATTTTACCAGATTGGTTTAAACGCTTGATAATGCGGATATCGTCGCCGACCAGCGAAAGTATGTCGAATTCTCCCAATATCCGTGAAGCAATACGTTCCGAATAGGTTTTATCAAGGTTTTCCGGTTCTATATTCGTAGATAGAATGGTTTTGCATGGAGATTTTGTATTTTTAGCGCTGCGGTAGTTGAGCAGCGTTAAAAGTTCGGTATATTTAGCCGCACTGGGCGATTCCGTCCCAAGGTCGTCTATTATTAACAGCTCTGCATCAAGAATAAAGCGGTATGCGTCATCGGGTATTTCTTCATTATTGAAGCGGTATTTGCTTCTGTAGATAATATCAAACATCAAGGGCGCGGGCAAATACAAAACCGTATGTCCCTGTTTCAATATTTCGAGCGCTATACATTTTGACAGGAAAGTTTTGCCAACACCTGTAGGACCGGTAAAAAACAGATTGGGACAATCTGCTTTTTCAAAATTGTTGACAAAATCCAGGCATTTCGACTTTATTTTTATAGCCTGCGAACGCGGGGATTCCTGTATTCCATATGTATCGGGCGCCTCAACGTCCGGGTAATACAGTTCGTTAAAGAATTCAAACCCGGTTTGCCCGTCGCTGTTAAGGTTTGATATATCATAAAAGCGTTCAACAAGAAGCTGCCGGTAGCAGTGGCACGGTATAACGCCCGGTTTGCCTTCTCTGTCTGCAAGAAACCCCGTATCATTGCAATCCTTACAAGAATATACGATGTCCAGATAGTCTTCCGGGTACCCGTTATCCGTGAGAAGCTTTTTCTTTTTACCAATCAGTGAGTTTATGTTATTTTCGAACTCCCGTATGGCTTCAGGGTCAGGATTCAGCCTTATAAGCTCGCGGTTAAAAGCAATGCCGGTTTCCGCTATTTTCCGATCTAATGATTCAATTTCAGGTATTAAACGATAAATGGCACGCTTTCTTTTGTCCCTGGCTTCTTCAGCAGTTTCTCTGCGCTGCTGGAATTCCCTTTTCAACTCACTCCAGTTTGGATTCATAGCTGCCTCCTACTTAAAGGTTGCGTTCTGTTAAGTTAAATGAAAATTGAAAGCCCCGGACTCCTTCGGGTATAATAGTTTCACCACAAAACCTTAATACTCCAAAAATAAAGGCCGAGGCCCGTGACTATTATACCAAAAATTAAGTGTCCACGCTGTAGTTCTTCTAAACTTTATAAATTTGGCAAAGATCCTTATGGCTATCAAAAATATCAATGTAAATTATGTAAGCGGCAATTTGCACCTTTTTCTCCTCAAACCCCTAGGAAGTTAAAAGGATATCCCAAGTGTCCAAAGTGCGGTAAGGCTACCTTTATACATCATGACTATAAGCACTATACTCGGTATCGCTGTTGTGATAAAAAGTGCAATCATGCTTTTTCCATTGTTAAAGCTAATGCTGTGGGCAATGCTTCCTGTCAAAACCTTTTTGGCAAAACAAATTTCAAAAGAATGAGATTCCCTTTGCATGTTATTATTACTGCCTTAAACTTGTTTTACCTCTGCAATGCTTCTACTAGAAAGATTTCGCAGTTTTTGCTTATGAACAATGCCATTAAGGTTTCACATGTGACCATTGCTTCCTGGGCTAAAATGTTTGCTCCTTTGTTTCAAACCATTGCTTCTAATCTTCAAAATTCCATTAATCTTTACTCTGATGAGTGGCATGCTGATGAAACTGTTATTAAGATCAACGGCAAAAAGTATTATATTTGGTTCGTTATTGACTCTGAAACAAGGTTTGTAATTAGCTTTCATCTGTCTCCTTACAGAAGTTCTCCCCAAGCTTTCAGCCTTTTTGGTAATGCCGGAAAGTACGGAACTCCTAATGCTGTTGTTACTGATAGATACTGGCCGTATAATACTGCTGTTAAAGTCTTCTTCCCAAATTCCAAACACATTAAAGTGCAATCATTTAAAGATGATATATCCAATAATATTATTGAATCCTTCAATGACACCTTTAAATCCTGGTACAAATCCAAACGTGGTTTTGGTTCGTTTACAAGTGCCAATAACCTTATTGCAACTTTTATTTTCTTCTATAACTTTATACGGCCACATTCATCCCTCAACAGTCTTACCCCTGCTCAGGTAGCTGGCGCAAACTACAATGATAAAGACAGATGTAATTGGATTTTAACCGCTTAACATATTTACTTTTCAATGTCCATGCCCTGAATATGAGGCAGGGCTTTTGCCATGCATTTCTTTGCCTTGCAGCCCTTGTTTGCCCTCTAGCTACTTAAATTTTGACTGTCAAGGACGGGCTCTGCCCGTTCATTTTATCCTTGACTGGTAAAATTTAAGTAGCTATTTTTCTTTTGGGGCTGCATTCACTTAAATTCTTTAGATATTCTAAGAAAAACACAGCTCTTTTTTCATTTTTACTTAACAGCTCCAAAGGTTGATTTCTTAATTTTCTCATAGAATTCATCGCTGTAACGGCGCTGCTTAAAATTACTGCTCTGAGGAACCTTTGAACCCGCGGCTTCGGCTTTCGCGGACGATTGCTTGCTTGCCAGATAGTTAAGGACATCATCTTTTGACTTTAGGTTTTCTTTATGCCAGTCGCTTAAAATCTTGTGTATATACCTGAAGCTTAAATTTGATTTGCCCGAGGTTTTTTCAAGGGCCATCTCTATTATATCCATATCATATCTGTATTGATTTGCCCATATATCCACATATTCTTCCTCGAACACCGTAAGGCTTCTATGAAGTCTTAACGCCTTTGCTATCCTGTAACTTAGTTCCCGCGTTTTTTGAAAAGATTCCATATACTTTTCAAGCTCAATATGTGACGTGATGTTTTTTTTCGCCCAGCTTGAAGCAACCTGTCCAATATATTTCTTGTTCAATGCGTCCCTGTTATAGCAATACTGGAACAGGGAGATCATCACATCCTCGTTAAAACGATACTGGTTGAACAGGTTATCAATATATGTATACCAATCTCCAGGCATAGCGCCCTGGAAAAACATCTGGTTCATGGACTGTATGCACTGGTTTCGGCGCTGATTGAATTGAGTGTTTGAAAGCGCTTCGTCAGGCGATGAAGTATATTTTCTGCGGTAAAATCTAGACAATTCACGCTCTTTAAGATCGATAAAAGTATATCCTTTTTGAGTTCTGATAATTAGGTTTTCGTTTTCCAGATGGATTAGAGCCGCGTTAAGAGTATCGGTCGAAAAGCCGAGTTTTTCGGCTATTTCTTCCGGCTCTGCCTTTTTATTATGCTTGCATAAAAACAGTCCGTAAATATATACTTTTACACAATCCGAAGGCAAAGTCGGCATAATATCGCATATAAAAACATCGGGAATTATAGTATCCGAAAAAAGCATGTCCCGTGGTGCTTTAAATTCCATGGTTTCACTCCGTTAAAATTTTATTGTATTTTTTAGTTTACAAGGGAGTTTGAACTCACTCAAAAGCTCCTAACAAGTATTTGAGGTTATTATATCACATAACAAAAATATCGCAAAGAAAACCGCGAATGATTTAATATCTTTTAAATATCTGAACATTAACCCAGATTGCTCATTGGGAAATTATGTTAAGTCAGCTTTGAAGAATAAAAATTCTTCGGGATAAAATTGACATAACATCTGTCCAATATGTGCTATATATGGTATAATAGTAAACAGGATTTTGAACTAAAGGCATTTTATAGATTTGTAGATAGAATTAAGCAAATATACCCCAAACTTCCAATTTGCATTCTGGGTGATAGTATATATGCAGCAGAACCTGTTTTCGAAATATGTGATGATTATAAGTGGAAGTATTTAATCCGGTTTAAAGAGGGACGGATAAAGAGTATTGCTGATGAATATGGCGCAATTAAAACCATTGAAGGCAAAGGTGAAGATGAAGAAGTGGTTTGGGTAAATGAAATTCCATACAATAACCGAAAGGTAAATGTTTTTGAAGGGACTGTAAAAGATAAAAAAGGAGAAAAAAGAAAATATCTGTTCATAACAAATATGCGGGTTACAGAAAGAAACGCCAAGATTATGATTGCTGTGGGTAGGGATTCTATGATGAGGTGAGTTTCTTGTATCGGTTTATGGTTGTTGATGATGAGGTATACATAGCAGACGGGCTTTGCGACTATCTACAAAAAAATATGCCTTATAATATAGATGTTATTAAGGCTTATAGTGGAATTGAAGCACTTGAACACATAAGTAAGACGAGGATAGATATAGTTATTATTGACATTAATATGCCGGGAATGGATGGGTTTTCTCTTTCGAATAACATTGCGCTTCATTGGCCTGCCTGTAAGTTTATTTTTTTAACCGGTTATGAGAAATTTGATTATGCCTACCGTGCTATGAAGTATAAACATGCGTATTTTCTTCTGAAAAGTGAAGGCTATGGAGCACTTCAGAAAGTTATTGACACAATAATACAGGAGATTGACCGTGAAAATAATGAAACAATTCATATCCCCAATGATAATTTGCCAGAGGACACGAAAGAAGCAATTACCAGCTTTTTAGACGGACAGGAATCGGATTCCGATTTATCTAACCATAGCTTCAGTAATATAATAAAGCCTACTCCTTATCTGTGTGTTGTAGCTATGTTAGATAATTGTGAGCTTTTTACTTTTAGTCAAAAAAGAAAACTTAAAACAATTGAATCATACTCCAGAAACTTTTTTAAGCTGCTTGTATCGGCTCATTCGCTGTTATTCCGCAACAAGTTTATTGTTTGGCTGATTTTGCCATCAAAAACAGATGAATTCCCTGAAAAAATTCCGTGGACCAGGATTATACAGTTTACGAAGGGCATGACAGAAGCTCTGCAAACGGTATGTATGGAATGTCTGGACCTAAGGGTTTCCTTTGCTGTTTCGACACAGCCCGTTGACTGGATTGACCTGCCTCAATGCGTTGATGTACTGATATATATGTTAACGAATGAACTTACTAAGAAAAATAAAGATGTACAATTTATAACATACGACTGTCCGGCCTACATAACCACTTCAGATAAAAATTTGAGAACTCTGCTGCATAAACTTCAGAGGTATCTTTTCACAAACAAAAGATATGAATTTTTTAATGCCTTTAACATGCTTTCAGATAAAATAATAAACAATAAAATATCTATAAACGAAGAACAAAACATTATGTCATTTATTAAGCATATAACTGAATTATATATAAACTTCACTCGGCTTCCTGCAGATGGTTACATTGCCATGTTAAACAGTATTGAATGTTTTTCTTATGAACCTCTTAAAATAATGTTTGACAGTCTTTTTTCTCAAAAAGAAAAGTACAATGAAAATACTGAGATATACAATTTAATTGAAAGTGTTAATTCTTACATTAATGACCATATAAGCCAGAACATTACTCTGTCAGAAATAGCCCAGCATGTATACATAAACCCCTCGTATCTGTCGCGCATTTATAAAAAATTAAGCGGCATGAATCTCTTTGATTATATTTCATGGGCTAGAATTGAAAAGGCAAAATCACTATTATCTGATGATAATAGTTGTATTGCCGATATAGCAGTATCTGTTGGCTTTAATTCCATAAGTTACTTTTCAAGTGTATTTAAAAAGAAAGTAGGAGTATCGCCTATGGAATATAAAAAGAGAGAGCTATCCCTGTAATGTTTAAGAGAATATGAGAATAAAAAAATCACATAATGATTACTTTTAGCGTTCAAAAGATAATTACAGGTATAATTTGTAAACTAATAATGGTGCACCAATCTTTTTGCATGGTAAATAAACAATAAGGGTGTCGACTTTGAAGAAGTATTTTTCCAGGTTAAATTCAATAGGGGTAAAGGTCTTAGTCATATCGTCATTGATTACTCTTTTTTTAACCATAATAATGCTATTAATCAACCGCTGGAGCGAGGCTCAGATAAAAACCGAAGTTCATAAAGCGATGTCATCTCAAACAAGGTATTATATTGAAACTATTGAACGGGATTTATCACGGATAATGCAGCGGCAATCCGAGCTTGTTGTAAACAACAATCTGTTAAACGTCGCATTTCTCCCAAATTTTCTATCACCCAGGGAAATACAGTATAATATTCAGCAGGTTACGAGGGAAATTGCAATCTTGAAAGATACCAGCGATTTTGTCAAGGACGCCAGGATATATGTAACAGATGATCAAAATTCAATTTTTTTATCAAACAGTGCATTATTTTATCTTCAAAAGGATATTGCGGAATACTTTGATATACCTGATGAAACCAAAACATCGTGTATTATCTGTAATAATAATGAGTACCATTTAATTATGTTTTACCCGCAAAACATTCCAATAATGCATGCTAAATATCTTATCGATATAGAACTCTCGGGTGCAGCGATAAGAGATACTCTTGATCATATGTACATGGGAGAGAATGGGCTTGTATTAATTACAAGCAAGGATTCTTCCTGGTTGGTCACAAACACTGCACTGGAGTCGGAACCAGTTGATTTTGTTCCTTCACTTATATCCATGTCAACATCCGGGACTGTAAAAAATGGTGATTCATTGTTTATTAATAACAAGTATTATGTACTTTACTTTGAAAATCTTGATGATTTTGGGTTAATCCTGTTTACGCTTTATCCCGAACAGACCATTGAAAAACTGCGTAGTATCACTGATTCTAACAATCTGGAACTGCAGCCATCCGGGCTGGTAAACGTACATAAACGTATAAGGCTTCATTTTGGAGAAAAAAGCGGACTTACCATCTCCAGATCTGATTTGGGAGGACTAAAAGTTGCAGTAAATATAACGAAATACGAATAGTCTTGACAGCAGCCAAAGTATAACGGTTTCCTTTATTGGGAATAGTATTATCTTTCCTTACCTGACAGGTTAAACTTAATTAAGGTCCTTTCAATTTAATTTTATCAGGTACCGGAATTATCATACAAATGCTTTATGAAGACGAATATTCACAGATAATCCCTTACGATGATGATACATGACCTATCATGCTCATAGCCGTTATAGTATAACTTTAGGGTTAAGCTGTAAATGTGTAAATTATTTTATAAAATTAGCGTTAAAAAGCTTTAAACAGTAAACTGTTTAATATCAGGATAAACAGATATGTGTTAATATGATGATACCAACCTGCATACGTATGTAGAATATTATTTTAAGGAGGAGCACCATGAAGACAGTATTTGCAATTGTTTTGACTTTGTCTATGTTATTTGGTATCATGACTGGCTGTGGCAGTAGTCAGGAGCCTGTGACGCCCCCCGACGGAAGTGCTTCACAGGGCGGAACAGTTGTTGAATCCGGTACTGACAGTGGTATACCAAAGCATCTTGCTGAAATAGGGTATCAACCTACTGGTTATCCCGTTGTCACTAAACCAATTACATTTACACTTGCAGGCATTACAAACCCGGTTTACCTTGGCACTGCGGAGGATTGGAAAAAAAACAAATTCTGGATTCGCATGGAAGAAATGACTAATGTTAAATTTGATTTTATTAAGGTTATTTCACCGGAAGCATGGGAAGAACAGAAAAGCATCATGATGGCATCTCAAGATCTACCTGACGTTTTTTTCCAATGTAAGTTCAGCAAACAGGAAGAACAGAAATTTGGAGGACAAGGCCTCCTTATGGACATAAAACCTTATATAACCGAGGAATATATCCCTAATCTTGTGGCACTTGATAAACAGTACCCCGGTCTTCTTAAAGAAATCACAACTCCGACAGGCGCAATATATTCTTTGCCGGAGATTACGGCTCTTCTTCCAAAAAGGGCAGCTGAGAATATTACAGTAAATAAGACATGGTGTAAAATTCTTGGAATTGATCTGCCAACTGATACCGAGTCTTTCTATCAAATGCTTAAAGCTTTTAAAACCGGCGACCCTAACCAGAATGGCAAACCGGATGAAATACCAATGTGTGTTGCGGGTATGAGCCAGCTTAAGTTCTTCACTACCATGTTTGGCTATATCTATGGAGAAAATGGAATGTTTGCCGATGACGAAAACCAAAACATCATATATGTTCCTACAACGCCGGAGTATAAAGAATATTTAAAATATTTCCAAAAGTTATATGCAGAAGGATTAATGGATCCTGATACTTTTGCATTAACAACCAATGATGTAAAGGCAAAAGGCAGTGCTAAAGACCCTCTTCTTGGAGTTATTTACACACGTTCTGCACGCACAGTTGTTGATGGACTTTCTCAGCTTCACCCTGATGGCGATATTGGAAATGTTGATCATATAAGATTAAACGACTATGAATATGTTGTTCTTAAGGCTGCAAACGGAAAACAGTATTGTCCGGCAAATTCTAACCTTGCTACTACAGGACGGTGTGTTGTTACCAGCAAATGTAAATACCCTGAAGTATTCATGCGCTGGATGGATTACCTTTATACGCAGGAAGGCGGAACAGCCGTTTGGATGGGCAGAGAAGGAAAAGAATTTAAGATTGAGGATGGCGTGCTGAAATGGCTGAATGAGGATGGAACAGTTGCATCAGACGATAAAATGCTGGATATCAGAAAAAAGGCAGCAATTCAGATGGGAGGAAACCAGCCTGGACTGCGCCCTGATGTAGTTTTGAAAATGGAACTTGAACTTGTTAGAATGCAGGAAGTTGTTTCAGACTATATACGTCCCGCCATGCCGTCGTTCTACTTTGAGGATTCTCAGGTATCAGAGCTTACTGCTCTTACAGCGGATTTAAACCCATACATCGAACAATTTGCAGCAAATGCTATTACCGGCAATATTGATATAGACAAGGAATGGGATACTTTCCAGAATACTATACAACAAATGGGCGGCGAAAGGCTGCGTTTAATTTATCAAGCCTGCCTTGATAGGTATATGGGCAAATAAAAATAGAAGGATGTGGGAATGGACGCATTCCATTCTCACATCCTAATAACCTTATTTTAACAGTCTTAGATTAGTAGTTGGCTGATAAGTGATAAGATTTAATCGGTTAAAGGTCCGTTGTAATTTTTCGTTATATTCATTCTGCCTGTCACACTTTAATAGGAGTTTTCTATGAAATCCTCGCTGCATTATACATGTTTTACCCTTTATAAGCGGCCTGACATAAATCTTATTGCTTATGAATAGACTGCGGAGTATTAAGGAGTAAATATGAAAAGTACGATATGTCAGAGAATTCTTCAAAAGCACTGTTCGGGTAAACCGTTAAAAGTAGGCGACATAATCTTTGCGGATGTAGATCTGATAATGGCTACGGATGGGTTTGCCGGAATTATACGGCAAATAAATAAATTGGGTTTGGAGCCTAAATACCTTGATCGATTTGTTGCAGTTGTTGATCACCATGTTCCTGCGAACACAGCCCAGGCGGCAAATACTGCATACGCCGGCAGGCAGTTTGCCCTAGCAAGCGGAATGAAGTATTACTTTGATGTTGGGCGGGGTGGAATAGGGCACCATGTAATCCCGGAGGCCGGGCTTTGTAAACCTGGTCAGTTAATTATTGGCGCAGATAGCCACTCATGCACGTACGGCGCATTTGGTGCTTTTGCTACAGGTATAGGTGGGGCTGATGCTGCAGTTGCGATAGCAACCGGTAAGTTGTGGTTTAAGGTCCCGGAAGCTTACAAAATTGTGTTTACAGGTAAAAAAGGACCCTATATTCAGGGAAAAGATTTGATTCTTTTGCTTATTTCCATGTTAGGTGTGGACGGAGCAGTCTATAAAGCGCTGGAATTTACCGGTGACGCAATTGAAGATCTTAATATATCCGATAGAATTACAATAAGCAATATGGTTGTAGAGATGGGAGCAAAAGCGGGTATTTTTGAAACCGATGAAGTGACCAGGGATTACTTTTTAAATACACATAATTATATTATTCCTGAACAGGACTTTTATAAAGCAGGAGAAGACGAAGCATATGAGAAGGTCATCAACATTGACATATCTTCACTGGAACCTCTCGTGGCATTACCGGATCTGCCATCGAATGCAGCATCTGCGAAAGAATGCAAGGGTATCAAGGTAAATCAGGCATTTATAGGGTCATGTACCAATGGACGTATTGAAGATATGCGAATGGCGGCAGACATTATTCGAGGCAGAAAAGTCCACAGGAATGTTCGCCTGATTGTTCTTCCTGGAACGCAAAAAATAATGAAACAAATGATAAAAGAGGGTATATTTGATATTTTCATTGATGCCGGTGCTATTGTTGGACCGCCGACATGCGGTCCCTGCGCAGGTGTTCATATGGGGCTTCTTGCTGACGGAGAGAACTGCATATCAACCAGCAACCGTAATTTTGTTGGAAGAATGGGCTCTCCAAAGGCCGGTATTTATCTTGCCAACCCGGCAGTAGTTGCCGCTTCAGCAATAAAAGGGGAAATATGCCATCCGGAGGAGGTTGTACTATAGTATGAAGCCAATAGAAGGAACAGTATTTAAATACGGTGATCATATTAATACGGATTTGATTATTCAAACTGCCCATCTAAGTGACGACCGTAATGAAATGGGGAAATACTGTCTTGTTAATCTGGATCCTAATTTCCCTAAAAATGTTAAGCAGGGGGATATACTTGTGGCCGGCTATAATTTTGGCTGCGGCAGTACAAAAGCAGCTTCCCAGGCACTCTTGGGGGCTGGTATTGTCTGTGTTGTTGCGAAATCTTTCGGACGGATTTTTTTCAGAAATGCAATTAACTCAGGTCTTTTGGTTATTGAAAGCAAAGAGTTTGTAGATTCGATAGAAACCAACGAACGGGCAAGAATCGATTTTGACAATGGTTATTGTGAAAACCTTTATAACGGTGTACGAATACCAATTCCTCCCTATCCGCCGTTTATAAAAAAAATAATAGAGTGCGGCGGTATTATTAACATGATAAAAATCTATGGTATAGAATAATAAAGGATTTCAGACTATAGTTTGAGGTTTTAAACGGAGGTTTATATTTCAATGAATGTCAGAAAAACAGAACAAAAAACATCGGCATATAGCAAAGTTCTTTCCAAGGGCAAAAAAAGCTATATTGGTGAGGTGGGCAGGAACATAATTGAGCATTGGCAACTTTATTTGTTAATTACACCCACATTGATATTTTTCATAGTTTTTAACTATTTGCCGATGTATGGGGTTCAGCTGGCTTTTAAAGAGTTTATACATATTAAGGGCATCATGGGCAGTCCATGGGTAGGTCTGAGAAATTTTGAGAGGTTTTTCTCCGGGTATAATGCATGGGCTTTAATAAAAAATACGCTGGGCATAAGCTTTTATCAGATACTGGCTGGTTTTCCAATACCAATAATTTTTGCCCTTATGCTTAATGAAGTTTTAAACAAGCATTATAAGAAGCTTGTCCAGCTTGTGTCATATGCTCCGCATTTTATTTCAATTGTCGTTGTAGTGGGCATGCTTGATATATTCTTCTCTCAAAGTAACGGCTTTGTTAATATAATTTTAACCAAAGTTTTTGGCCTGGAAAAGGGAATTCCGTTTCTTGTCTCAAATAGTTGGTTTAAAACCATGTATGTTTTTTCCGGTGTATGGCAAAATGCCGGTTACAGCGCAATTATTTACATTGCGGCTCTTTCAGGTGTTGATCCGCAGCTGGTAGATTCAGCCATTGTCGATGGAGCCTCAAAAATTCGAAGAATATGGCACATACAAATTCCGACAATTTTACCGACGGCTGTCATATTACTCATTCTTGAATCCGGCAATATAATGAAAGTAGGGTTTGAAAAAGTACTTCTGATGCAAAATCCGCTTAATATGCAATCATCCGATATTATTTCCACTTATGTTTATCGGATGGGCCTTTTGGGATCGGATTTCAGTTTTGCAACAGCAGTGGATCTTTTCAATTCGGTTGTTAGCTGTATATTGCTTGTCTTTGTAAACAATTTTGCGAAAAGAGTTAGTTCAAACAGCCTTTGGTAGAACATAAAAAAAATGAAAAATGGATGAAAGATGATGCTTATGCGAGAAAAGAAAGTAAAAATGCTGGCTGAAACAAGGGGAGATAAAATCTTCGATATTTTTATCAACGTAATTATGGGTTTCATTCTTCTTATTTATATATACCCGTTAATTTTTATTATATCGGCGTCAGTAAGTGATCCTAATACTGTGCTTCGAGGAGAAATGTGGCTTTTTCCAAAGGGTTTTACATTAATGGGATATAAGCACATTCTGCAGTACAAAGAGATATGGACCGGATATTTAAACACTATAAAGATTGTGTTATTAGGTGTTCCTATTGCGATGTCTTTGACTATATCTGCAGGCTATGTATTATCACGTAAAGAATTTAAACTGAGAAATTTATATATGGGAATATTCGTATTTACCATGTTCTTTAACGGAGGCTTGATACCGACATACCTGGTAATAAAACAGCTTAATATGCTTGATACAATTTGGGCGCTTATCCTGCCAAACGCAATTACAATGTATTATGTAATTATAGTGCGGACCTACTACAATACAAATATTCCTGAGGAATTGCATGAGGCCGGAGTAATAGACGGGTGCTCGGATATAAGGTTTTTAACCAGTGTTGCGCTCCCTCTTGCAAAACCAATTACTGCCGTTATGGCGCTATTTTACATGGTGGATCGCTGGAATATGTACTTTAGACCGTTGATATATCTGTCAGACAGGAAACTATATCCGCTGCAGCTTATTCTTCGGGAAATCGTAGCCAGCAGTAATATGACACCGGAAATGTTGGAAGGGTTTGAACCTTCTGAGTATGCAATAATGGTACAGATAAGCAATCTTATGAAATACGGTGTACTTATTGTAGCCAGTCTGCCGGTTCTTTTAATTTATCCGTTTGTTCAGAAGTATTTTGTCCAGGGAATAATGATTGGCGCATTGAAAGGGTAGTGTGACGTTACTATCCATATGTCACAGGTTAAATTGCTGTTACTTCCTGCTCAAAAGTAACAGCAATTTAACATCAATTGGTCAACCTTCATAACGAATCGCATATTATGTAATAGGATTATTTAAACTTCATTTATGCACTGTTTTAATGGTAAGGAGAATAATATATGGATAAAGGTTGCAAGATAAATATTGAACAAACTATTACAAAGCCGACAGTTCCTCCAAACGGTAATGGCAACAACCAAATTTGCTGCCCGTGTATAGCCAGATCTGTATCAAGCATAGAGCTAGAGCCTGAAGGCGGAACTATTGCAGTACCCATTCCCGCGAATGCCTGTATCACACAAATATTTGCTTCAGCGGAGACAATACAGGCACAGTTGCTTTATATAGAGGTTGAGGTCAGGAATATTGGGCCGTCCTTGTACCTTCACCGCATTCCGGCAAATACTGAAGGGACGTTTGCCGTTTTTGAAGTTACTTTTTCGCATCCTTTATGCGTCGGTGATATCGACAGCGCTGTTCGAGCGAACTTCATAAGGCTCGGCGATCCATTCAACGGATCTTTATCGGTGTTATACTGCGAGAATTGCTGTCAGCAAACCGAGGCAAACGGCTGAACGGGCTGTTGTATTCAGATACGGTACCCAAAAGTATGCTGTAGAGATATTCATATCCCGGGCCGCTCAGATATGGCATTCAGCCTTATAGCTTAGGAGATGCGCTTTGCAGATTTTGAGCGGCCCTATTTATATTACCCGGACCATCCGCCTGCATATATTGTGTTTTGATTTATTTTAGCTCAATCAGCCGGCTTATTTTTCCCCGGTCTGACTTTACATTTCCAAGCTGCATTTCCGCTGAAGTTTCCTTTTACTGCATAAACAGCTCAAATAGTAAGATTTATATGGTTATTATCAGACTATTGTCTACTTTTTAAATAAATACGGTTGACAATTGGCATTCTTTATTATATTCTTAGTTTTGATTAGCGTGTGATGCCGTTAAGCTGTATTTTCCAATAATGAAAGAGGGAATAGCATGCGTAAAACTGAAATAAGAAACATTGTTCTTATCGCGCTTTTCGCGGCTCTTATGATTGTTGGGGCATATTTGAAAATACCAAACCCCTTTTTTCCTGTTTATTTTACGTTTCAAACAATTTTCAGCATCCTCGCCGGCCTTCTTATTGGTTCAAGGAAAGGCGCCATGTCGATGACGCTGTATATGGCAATGGGACTTGCGGGCTTGCCTGTATTCTCGACGCCCGCAGGCATTCATTACATACTTAACCCGACCTTCGGCTATATACTGGGTTTTATTGCCGCAGCCTGGGCTGTCGGAAAAATAAGCGAATTGTTTCCCGATTACACAATCGGTGCGGCTTTTCTTGCTTCCTCGGCAGGCATTTTGTCCATATACTTTTCCGGAACGTTGTATATGTATTTATTGAACATTTTTTACACCGGAACTCCTATAGGGTATTTTGGAATATTGTCCGGTATGGCGTTATATTTTATTAAAGACTTGATTTTAATTATACCTGCCGCCTTTTTGTCGGTACAAATACGCAAAAGGACAGCATTTGTGTACGGCAGTTAATGTTTACTTTTTCCCTATGTAAAAACAGCGTTCCGTCGTTTGTGACGGTTTTTCAAATGTGAGTGCATTAAACACGTCCGCGAGTTCAAGCCCGGAGCCGCAAATGGCAGACCGTATTTCTTCATAAGACCATGCCCGCTGTTTCTGTCTTTCCTCGAGTCTTTTGTATATATCCCCTGTTTCCCTTACAAAAATGGTCAGGTCAAAATCGCATATTTTGTTTCCAGGATCGTACCTGTTCTGCCAAAGGTATGCTACATCATCCCTGATCTCATAAAAAAGGTTGTCTGCAAAAACATGCTCAAACTTATAAGGCGTATTCAAATCAAATATAAAAAGCCCGCCGGGATTAATATAATTTCCACAAAGCCTGAAAATATCCCTCATATCGTTCATATCAAGGATATAATTAAGGCTGTCCATTGTGCATACAATGATATCCACGGTGCCATACAATTCAAATGACCTCATATCCTGGCATATCCACAAAGGAGAAACCTCGCTTAAATCCGCTTTTTCCACCGCACGGTTCAGCATTTCGGGTGATATGTCGATACCGATCATATCATAGCCCCGCTTATCCAATTCCAGCGTCAGGCTTCCGGTGCCGCAAGCAAGATCAAGAACAAGCTCCGGTTTTACCGCGTATCTTCGGAATATTTCCTCAATATAATCCGCCCACCGCGAATAATCCACATCAGCCATCAACAGATCGTATACCAGTGATAAATCGCTGTACATTCAAACCCCCACTCAATACTTACAACGGGCATCTAGCCGGATTTTTTTCTCTTTGACAACAGCCCGCCGATACGCCCGGTTTCCTTCGCGCTAAGGCTTTTCCAGCCGTCTTTTTGCACCTTTTCCAGAAGGCCCAGTTCTTTTGCTATTTCCAGTTTCAGTTTTTCGTTTTTTTTCAGTGCCATAAAACCACCTCAAATACTATTATTGCCCTGTAAGTTTTATGGTATACAAAGAACGGAAAAACAAAAACTATTCTTCCTGTACGGCAATCAACCTGTTAATTTCCTGAATCGCGCAGGCAAGCTGCCTGTCTTCTCCCTCCGGGATATCCTCTATGCTGTAATAGCGGTACTGCTGATCATTCTCCACTTCAATATCCGGCGTCACTCCAACATCCTGAATACACACCCCTGAAGGAGTATAATACTTCGACACGGTATATTTCAGACCTGCTCCGCCTTCAAGTCTGACAATTGACTGAACAAGACCTTTCCCAAAAGTTGTTTTCCCGACAAGCGTTCCTTTTCCATATTCCTTAATCGCGGCTGACAGGATTTCGGAAGCACTTGCACTATATTCATTTATAAGAACTGTCATAGGTATATTCAGTTCGTTTGCGTCGGATTTTTTTTCTTCGCGTTTTCCGTTTCTGTCCTCAGTGTAAACAATAATACCTTCCGGAACAATCATATCCGCGATACGGACAACCTGCTCATAATCGCCTCCCGGATTGTTCCTGAGATCAAGTATAATGCCTTTCGCGCCGTTCATTATGAGTTTATTCACATGATTTGCAAAATCATATGAGATATCCTCATCAAACAACTTCAACTGTATATACCCGATATTGCCTTCGAGCATATCGCTGTGGATATATACCAAATTAATTACCTGGCGTACCATATTGAATGTTATATAATCATTTATCTCAGGCCTGTAAACCGTTACTTCAACATTTGTCCCGGGAACTCCCCTGATTTTTTGCACGATAAGCTCCGAATCCTTAATTGGCGTTACGTCTTCCCCATCAACCTTAACTATTTTATCTCCTATACGCATTCCCGCCTCTTTTGCAGGAGAACCGGCAAAGGTCTCCGATACGGTTAGCAAATCATTTTCATCCATATAAACAGTTACGCCAATTCCGACATAATTACCTGATTGCTTTTCCATGAAATCCTTCATTTGTTTCGCCGTGTAGTAGACCGTATACGGATCATCAACCGCTTGCGCCATTCCGCTTATTGCTCCTTCAAGAAGCTTGTTTTCATCTACAGCTTCGTAATATGTCTGCATTAAAATGGTTTTTACACGGTTGAAGTTAATTATATTCTCTCTTGATACATTGCGGTTAAAGCTTATCTGGTATTGGGGATTTAAAAAGTTAATTATCGAATAGGTGAATAATCCTGCGACAAAAAAAACAACCGCTATCAAAAAACAAATAACCCCCATCAGCCAATTACGATTTGATTTCATTTACACACTTCCTATTCAAAAATTTTATTAGTGTATTAGCACTCCTGTTTATATATATTTCCTAATTTTTTTAAAATGTATATTCATTTTTATCGTATTGATCTATATTATCTAAAAGAAATACCCGGTAAACCCGGGTATTTCTTCTTATGCAAAAGAATTACTTAAAATTAACAATATGCCCTTTACGGTTTTACATATTTTAACGGGTTTTGCGGCGCGCCATTTACTCTGACTTCAAAGTGAAGATGCGGTCCGGTTGCTGTCCCTGTCATCCCGGCTTTCGCAATGGCTTGCTCGGCTTTTACATATTGGCCTGTTTTAACATTAAACCCCCTGTTTACAATATGTGCATACAATGTAGTAATACCACCGCCGTGATCAATTATAATTGTGTTTCCATACCCGCTCCGTGAACCCGCATAAATAACGACACCATCGGCAGCGGCTACAATCTGCTCGTTCATCGCTGAACCAATATCAATACCCGTATGCATTTTCCAAACTTTATAAATCGGATGAAGCCTGTTGCCGTAACCAGATGCAATATGCTTATTTGTCGGCATGGGCCATACCATTGTTCCGCCTATATATTCAGCACCCATGGTCTTCATGTTTTTTATAAGCTGCTCAAGTTCTTTCGACTCTTTCAGCATCTGATCCATCATTTTTTCGTATTTTTTAATTTCCTTATCATCGGCGTATATTCTGTTTTCAAGGGAAGAACGCGAAACTTCAAGCTCTTCTATCTTTTGCGCGTACAAATTGGCCTGCTCTATGCAATTCTCAACTTCCAGCGCTTTTTGCTCTTTAAGCTGCTCAATTTCAATGCGTTTTCTTTCAAGGGAATCAAGAAGCCTTTGATCTTCATCGGAAAGCAATTGCATATATCTTATTTTGATAAAAAGTTCGTTAAGGTTCTTGCATTTAAACAGTTCATCAAGATCCCATATCGTAACTGTCCGTTTATGCATAATCCGCAGGCGTTCTTTCAACATTTCTTCCTGCCTGGCATACTCATCTTCCGCAATCAGTATCGCCTCATCAAGCGATTGTATCGCAGATTCAAGAAGCTGTATCCTCTGCTCGACCTCTTCTTTCTTAAGGCCGATATTCTCAAGTTCCTTGATAACCTCATCGCGTTTTTTCTTGTTCCAATTCAAATCAGCTTTCTTTTCCTGAATTTGGCTGCTGACTTTTTTTATGTTTGAGTCTTTTTCCTGCTTTTGCTTTTCATATTCTGAAAGCTGATTGGCAAAGCTTTGCGTCATAAACACAACAACTAATATCAATGCCACGATTAAGTAACTTACGCGCTTTATCATATGTGACTGTTCCCCCCGTTTTTTCCGCATCACATTAGCCCTCCGGTACAGGTCCGCATCCTAACCGAAATGTGAATTTGGTCTGGTAATCATTATAAGTATAAGGGTATATATGTATTTTCGGCTGCAAACCATTATTTTTTTATAGTTTTTATGTTTTTTATAAAACCGAAGCAATTATAGAGCGAGTAATATTATACCTCCAAATAAATCTTTGTTATTATTATACATAAACAAGCACTATACATTCAAGTGTTTTCGTACAGAAATTATACTTCCTACCGCGCCCATAACGACACCGATAATAATATAAACAAAAAGGACTTGGCCGCCTATATCTTTAAGAGGGAGCATTCGTATAAGACTCATCCCCGAAACAACCGCTTCGGAATTGATGTAAGTTTCAAGCGCGTTATACAGATAACCGGTTATTACAAACGAGATAACGGATCCTACAAGACCGATAATGATGCCTTCAATAATAAACGGCCATCGGATGAACCAATCGGTCGCGCCGATATATTTCATAATGCCTATTTCTCTACGCCTTGCGTAAACGGTAAGCTTTATAGTGTTTGAAATTATCGAAACGGATATAATAAGCAGCAGGGCCAGAATAAACATGCTCCCCGCATTAATCCATTTCAAAATAAGCGACAGCTTATCAAGAAAATCTTTCGGAAAATCAATATCTTCAACTCCGGTAAAAGTCCGCATCTCTTGCGCAAACTCATCGATCTGTCCGGCATCTTTCAGGCGCAGCCTGAATGACTCGCTTAAAAATTCCGGGGTATAACCCTTCAGCAATGACGGATCCTCCAGTGCTTCGTTCAACTCGGCAAAGGCCTGTTCTTTTGTTATTCTGTCGCATTTAAGCACACGTTCATCGTTTTTAAGTCTTAATTCTATATCATCGGCCTGAAGGGGAGCAATATCCTTGTCGAGCCATATTACTACCTCGGCAATTTGTTTTTCCATCTGTTTTAAATTAAACGTCAGAATTAAAGTAACCAAAAGAAATAATCCGAATATAAGAAGGGACGAGACTACCATTGTCAGCGAAGCAAGAGTCATCAACAGGTTCTTGTATGTATTCGAAAACCCTTCCCTAATCATGTATTTTATGGTTCTAAACTTCATTCGTATAATTCCCCTTTTGAACATCGTGGATAATCCGGCCGTAATCGAGGGAAATAACCCTCTTTTCCATTTCATCCACGAGGCTTTTTTCATGCGTTGCTACAATTACCGTTGTACCCCGTTGATTTATTTCATCCAACAGATACATTATCTCACGGCTTATACCGGGATCGAGATTTCCCGTAGGTTCATCGGCAAGCAGAATCGACGGATTGTTTACGAGCGCCCTTGCAAGCGACACCCGCTGCTGTTCCCCTCCCGAAAGTTGATCGGGATACACCTTTGCCTTTTTGCTTAGCCCCACAAGCGCCAATGCGACAGGGACCTGTCTGCGAATTTCTTTTGGCTGCGCCTCCACAATCTGCATCGCAAAAGCAACATTATCATAAACGGTTTTGTTCGGCAGCAGGCGAAAATCCTGGAATACTACCCCAAGGCCGCGCCTAAGGTACGGAATCTCCGAGCGCCGCATATTGTGTATACTGAATCCGTTTACATATACTTCGCCTTCGGTTGGAACTTCTTCATGTAATATAAGCTTTAGCAGAGTTGATTTGCCGGAACCGCTTGGCCCGACTACAAAAACAAATTCACCTTTCTCTATTGTAAAGGACGCATCCTGTAGCCCTATAGCACCGTTAGAGTATCGTTTCGTCACAGACTTGAACTCAATCAAATCAAACACATCTCCATTTTTATTTTATTATAAATTAATGAAAACGGAACAATGTTTATTTTCCCGCTGCATCAAGATAGCGCTTTACCATCATGGCCACCTTGAAATGAATGGCATCTTCAAATATGCGCAAATCCATCCCTGTTATTTTCTGAATTTTATCCAGCCTGTAAACAAGAGTATTCCTGTGAACAAACAATTGCCTCGAAGTCTCGCTTACATTAAGGTTGTTTTCAAAAAATTTCTGGATAGTAATCATTGTTTCCTGATCTATAAGCTCATAAACACCGTCTTTGAATATTTCATTCAAATACAGCTTGCATAGCGTCGTGGGAAGCTGGTAAATCAATCGACCGATTCCTAAATTATTATAATCTATTATCGTTTTGTCCGACTCAAATATATTCCCTATCGTAAGGGCTGTTTGAGCGTCCTTGAAAGAACGTGTTATATCACGCAGCCGCTCAACTTCAGTGCCTATTCCGATACAGGCTTTTACCATAAGCTCCGTGTTAAGCGTATCGATTATCATTCTTGCTTTGCGGTAAATATCTTCTTTGTCTTCATCCTCTTTCAGTTCTTTAACAAGTACGGTATTCTGATCGTCAAGCAGTACAACAAAATCTCTGGCATAATTTGGGAATATGCTTTTTATTATATTGTACGCATGAATATCCTTTGATTTATCGGTGCGAACCAGATATGTTATCCTTCTGATATCATCTTTTATTCTTAATTCCTTTGCCCTGATTGAAATATCTCCCGGAAGGACATTGCCAAGAAGTACGTTTTTTATAAAACTGTTTTTATCATATTTTTCTTCATAATAAAGCCTTGCGTTTTCAATACTAAGGCATACAAGTTCCATCGCCTTCCTGCTCTGTACGGTATTACCGTATACATACGCGGTATAATCCATTCCTTTGCGGTTTCCAACCCTCATTAATGCAATTTCATCGTTTTCGAAATAATCTTCACCGGAATTAATAAAATCGACAGCATCTTCATTATATTTACCGATTTCTGAAGACACTGTGCTCGCAATCACCATTCCATATGAATCCGTAATACCCGCATCGCTTTTCAAAATTTCTTTAATACGGTAAACAAGCGACTGAAAAACTTTTGCAGCCAAAAAAATACCTCCAATCGTATAAACACATATCATTATACAACAATTTTTTTTGGAAGTACAAGGCCTTTCCTAAAGATTCGGGAATTTTCATGGTTTTTCAATTTTTTACGGATGGATTTAGTCCTGAAATGCGGTTACCCTTCCTGAGAATACCTGCATAATGGTTTCCAGGAGCTCTTTGTTATTTATTGCCGACGTATTATGGACAATAATTTGTCTCGGCGCGGCTGAAATCAAAAAGCTTATCAACATATCCTCTTCTTTTATCGTTCCGTTGTGCTTTTCGTCATTCCATTCGCTGAACCATTGTTCGGATATTCTCTCCATGTTTTCATCGTAAATTGAAAAGCTGGAATCATTTTCAGCAATTACATGCACACAGCGAAACTTCGGCTTCTGCATTTGTACAAAATATGTCAAAAGTTTTATAAATTCCTGATATTCTTTTTCAACAAGATATTGCCTGACTGCCCAGTCAACTATATCTTCCAGTTCTTTTACATATTCCTGCATTCTGAAGGTGACAAACCCCTCCAGGATAATATGGTTGCTCTGGTTAAGAAAATCGGCAAGCCTTCTTGTTACAATATTCCTTCTTCGTATTCGAATAACGGCATCAAAATAGTTCTGATCTTTTTCCTGCAGTTTTTTTTGAGCTATTCCGACAATGTCCCGCCTCTCACCGGGTTTTAAATATCCATAATGCTTTTTAACAATCCGGTTGAGTATTAGTCCTTCATATGCTGTCATCATATATTCCGCAAGAACGGACGACAGTTGTTCAACAAATGCTGAATTCTTTTGCTGTTTTTCTTTTTTTTTGCACTCTACGGCTATAAGCCCATCACCATGTTCCTGATTAATCGTAATAATTTCTCCCGATGAATCGTTATTTATCAGTTCTTTCCGCAAATATGCCAACAGCTCTCCGGCTCCGTCACCGGCCGCTATACGGACAGGCTGCATAATCACACTTCCTTTCCAGGTGTAGTATATGAATGTCCGAAAGTGCGTATTCTGTTCGGCGGCATGTAAAAAATGTTAATAATATGCATATAACCGCCCTACCGAGAAATAGCTTTTTCCCGATATTATTGTATTCGCAATCAGTTCCATCGGTACCATCAATATGATTTTTCGGCTGATTGATAAAGTGATTGATTATGTCACCATAACGGCAGGAATGTAACAATAATTTTATCTCTTTTTTTATATAGTAATTATTATGAAACTTTTTTGTCATAATTATCGTCTTAATATATTGCAAGATCAAACATGTTTACACCGAAGCCGATAAACCGACGGAGCGGTAATTCGTCTTTTGTCCGGCTGCTGACACTGTACAACAAGCAGGAGCATGGGAGTCAGAAAAATGAGACCTGGGATATTTATTTCATTATTTTTAGTTTTTATATTATTGGTGTCGGGTTGTGATGTACAAACGGGAACATCAGGTTTAGATACAAAAAACACAACCGTAAAAATTCCCTTCCAAAAGCTTGATGAAAACTCCGTGGAATGGATAACAATGACGGGCGGGCTTGGCAACATTACCACGAAGGTACTGTTTTACGGACATGACGATATGGCAATACAAAATCTTGTTAGCATGATCAATGAAAGCAGGGAAATGATTAAAACAGACAATTCGGTCATTGACAAAACCCATTCGAGAGTTCGTCCAATAGGCATGATTATTTCCCTGAAAGAGAATAGCAGAATATATCTTTGGCCATCCTATGAAGTTATCGGTAATTCCGGAGATCTGACAATATCAACGCATACCGACAGGTATGTCCTTGAGATTAATGGAGAAAATGGAACTTCGGAATACTATACGATATTCTCGAAAGATGTCGCCGGCTATCTTATAGAAGGCTGGAAAGAAGACATGCCGTTGGTTGATGATATAAAAATTGAATCCGAAGCCAAAAGATCGTCCGATTCAGGATATATTGTCGAAAACGGAGATTTGTTCACAATTTCGGGTGACGGCTGCCCAAACGATGCAGTGAATATATACATCTGTAAAAATGAAGGCGGGGAGCGCTGTCATTTGGGCCGGGCCGAAACCACCTTCGGTGCCTGGGAATGGAAAGGCTTAATAGGAAGCAGCCTGAATAGTACCGACGGCAAGACAGTTAATCTGGAATCAGGTCTTTATGATATTATAGTAAATTTCGGCGACATGGAAAAATCGGTGTGCGGAATCATTTACATTGCCGAAAGCTCCGACTAGTTTCATTAACGGTTCATCCGGTTGTATTCTTCCACCCTCATTGCCAGATACCGGTAATCCGGTTTTACAATCTGATCAAGAAGGTATGCCGAATTTTGCGAGCCGGAGAACCTGTTACGGTTTAGTTCCCGTATTATCGCATTTGCCGTTGCTATCCCGATTCCATGTCCATAATAATATCCGTTAAGCAACTGTATTACGTTTTCACCCTGCCATTCGGGCGTTTCGGTGTTTACATCCGGGTTAATGAAATACAGGCAGTCTCCCGGCAGCGAGTTTTTAACACCGCCGTACGTACGAACGCCCAAATCCCTGTCCAGGTACTTCCAGTCCATAAGGTATATGTCTGCGAACAGCCGGTCAAAAAGCCCTTCCGGCATAACCTCAACAAGTCCGAGGTAGAATACGATTACAATAGCCGTCGCGCACTCCGTTCCGTACAGCCTGCTGTTTTTTAAAATGTCACGTATCGCTTCATGCGGATTTGCTTCCCTTTTAAGCCTGAACCCGCCTTCATAGGTTCTGTCCCAGTAAGCTTCATTACACATTGAATTCTTAAACAGTCTGAATGAAAACAGGCTGTTATTAAGTCTTTCGGACATGTTAACAATTGAAGCTCTTGAATCAAGTTCAAAATTCAGCAAATTCAGTGAAGGATATGTATATACCGTATCGCTTTGCATCATTTGAGCGGCAATTCTCTGCTTTACGCTCCCGGGCCTTACGTACCTCCCCAAATCGGTACTGGTAATTGCATTTCCGTTAACGCGTATCATATGCGCACATCCCGATTGTTTGTCTTAATCTATAATATGTAAAGTGCGTCATTTTGGGGACAACGGCAGGCGCAGCAAAAGAGAACAAAAAAAACAGGGCTGCGGGTTTTGTAACCCGAAGCCCTATTTTTTGTCTTTTGTATTTTTTTGTATTTAACCGTGATTAATTGCCGCGAAGTTCATCCCACAGCTTAGCTCTCTGATCGAGAACTTCCTGTCCACCC
>Ga0209537_1001252_pt1 | contig 29192 bp, 35 predicted proteins | sample BioPla4DNA1_FD_187698 | JGI IMG/M metagenome (GOLD analysis project Ga0209537, IMG submission 187698) | Biogas fermentation microbial communities from Germany - Plant 4 DNA1 (SPAdes) (version 2) | ecosystem: Engineered > Bioreactor > Anaerobic > Digestate | place: Bielefeld, North...
TATGTTAATCTTCAATAGGTGGTTTTGTTGTTATGCCCTTTTTAAAGGTTCTGCCTTGCAAGATAGTTTCAATAATCTTTCAAAATTATTTTTTAAAAACTATTGACTTTTATTAGCTGGTCTTTTTGTAAATTAAGTATTTCACTAACCTTAACTAATGTTTTACCCAATTCTCCCTTAACTTCAACCCTTGTATTTAGCATTCTGTTTTTAATTTCTATTGCTTCTTTTTCTGTTAATTTTTCCTTTGTTGTAGAAAACCAGTGTTTGGCACTTAACTTATCCAAGATTGGTTCTATTACTATATAAGGAATACATATATTCATCATTCCTTCACTTTGACCAATATCTAAGTTCATAGTTATAAGAGCAATAGTTTCATTATGAGGAATTATCTGAGCAAATTGAGGGTTTGTTTCTATTTTCTCTAATGTGGGATTAATTTCAATAACATTATCCCAAGCTTCTTTCAGTAAAGGCATAGCCTTTTTCATTAAACTATCCATTAATGATAATTCTATATCAGTAAAAGTTCTTTTTTCTTGTACTTCTGAACCATCTCCACCTAATAGTCTATCTATAATTGTAAAAACAATATTAGTTGATACATCGATTAATATCTGGCCATTTAAAGGTTCAAAATTAATTATACTTAAAAATGCTGGATTTGAGATTGCATTATTAAATTCACTATAAGCAAATTGATCAACACTTAATATAGTAGATTTTACAGGTACTCTTAAATAACCTGATAAAAAGTTTTGAAAAAATCTGCCAAAGTTCTCATTTATTATCTCTAAAGTTCTTAGCTGATCTTTTGCAATTTTTTGTGGATTTCTAAAATCATATTTTTTTATTCTATGTGCGCTTTCTGACTCTTTCATTTCATAAACATCAAGCTCTCCAGAACTAAGGGCTTCAAGTAGGGCATCAATTTCGCTTTGTGATAAAATCTCTGACAAGTATTCTACCTCCTCTCCCTACTGTATAACAAACTGATTAAAGTACACATTTGCAATTCTATCATCTTCAAATACTTGAACTAAATTATCTTTTATCTCTTTTTGTAGATTAACTTGTCCATCTTTACCTTTTAATTCTTCTTGAGTTTTATTTCTTACAATTTCATTTATGTTGTTTCTAATTAAATATATCTTTTTTTCCAAGTTGTCTAGAGTTTCTTTACTGTGTGTTTCAATTGTTACATTTAATTTTACAATGCCCTTTCCATCCTTTAGGTCACAATACATATCATCTAAAGTTAATGCAAAAACTTCTTTAAGTTCTTCAGTTGTTTCATTCTTACTGTATAAATTAATTCCCAAAAAAATTCCTATTGCAGTAAGTAGTATAATTAAAACTATTAGAATAGCTACAATATTTCTAGTATTCATAATACTACCACCACCTTTATCATGGTTCTGTTTTTTCTTGAATAGAATTCAATATTACAATGTCAACCCTTCTGTTTTTTGCTTTATTCTCCCTAGTATCATTAGGAGCAATGGGTCTATAGAAGCTATATCCAGAACAAGATATTCTACTTCCATCTATATTTTTTTCTTCAACTAAATATCTTAATACATTGGTAGCCCTAATTGCTGATAACTCCCAATTAGTAGGAAAGCCATCTGCTGGATCTACTGGTGTCGTGTCAGCATGACCCTCCACCTTTATCAATCTATCTTTAAATTCTTCACTATTTAAAATTTCTGCAATAGAATTTAGTATATCATAGGATTCAGGCTTAATATCAGCTTTCCCTGGATCAAATAATACCCTATCCATAAATCTAATAATTAATCCTCTTTCCTCGATAGATATAGTTATTTCTCCTTCTAATTCTGATACCATTGCATAATTTTCTAATATTTCTTTTAATGATACTAAATCATCTTCTATTTTTTCAAAGTTTATTTCTTCAGGCATTAGAGTATCTGCACCATTTAGTATTCCAGAGCCCCCCTGGAAGCTTGCAATAACACTTTTAAATCTTTGGACATCAAGGGTTGAAAAGGTATACAGTAATACAAAAAAACATAGGAGCAAAGTAACCATGTCACTATAAGTTGTCAGCCAATTTTCCCCTGTGTCTTCGTCTGTTTTCCTTCGTCTCCACATTATATTCCCTCTCTTTCAGCCAGTTCTCTATAATTTTTTCTCATGCTAGGAGGAATAAATGTTTTTAGCTTTTCTTCTATAATTCTTGGGTTTTCTCCTGCTTGGATTGACAAAAGTCCTTCAACTATTAACTCCTTAGCCAGTATTTCTTCATTGTTTCGGGCTTTTAACTTTCTAGCTAAAGGTAAGAAGACAACATTAGCTAAAACAACACCATAGAAAGTTGTTACCAAAGCAACAGACATGTTTGGCCCAATAGTGCTTGGGTCATCTATAGTTCTTAACATATTTATCAAACCAATTAAAGTACCTATCATTCCAAAGGCTGGTGCATAAGAAGCTGCAGTTTCAAATAATCTTTGACCATTGGCATGTCTTTCTTCAAGATAAAGTAGCTCTGTTTCCATGATATTTCTTACAAGATCTGGTTCAGTACCATCAACAATTAACATAATTCCCTTTGACAAAAATTCATCATCTAAATTATCTGCATATTCTTCTAAAGATAATAAACCTTCTTTTCTGGCTATATTAGCTAAAGTAATTATGTCTATTATAACTTGGTCAAGGGATGTTTCTGTATGTACAAAAGCATTTTTAGCAACTTTTAATACATTTCCAATATCTCTTATTGGGAAAGATGTTATAGTTGAAGCTATAGTTCCTCCTAATGTAATTATAATTGATCTTATATCCCAATAAGCACTTATATCTCCTGATTCATATATGCCCCATATCATAAATATAATACCTAATATGAGTCCAAGTATGCTTGATAGGTCCAACTGCTACACCTCTTTTCCTAAGGGATATTCTTTCCGCCTTAAAATTTCTGCTTTGTATTCAATAATTCTATTTATTATATCTTCTATATCATCAATTACAACAATTTTTTGTCCTGTAGTCAGTGTAATAACAGTATCTGGTGTCTCTTCTACAAACATGATTAAATCACAATTTACAACAAATTCTTTACCATTTAATCTTTTAAGCCTTATCATATAAACCACCTTTTCTTTAGTTTATGAGGGGGCACAAGCCCCACTCATTAAACTACCTCTTTAAATTTACAAGTTCTTGTAGCATCTCATCAGATGCTGTAATAATCCTGGAATTAGCTTGAAAACCACGTTGGGTAGTTATCATTTCAGTAAATTCCATAGACAGGTCTACATTTGACATCTCCAGGGTTCCAGGTGCAATAGTTCCATAGCCGCCGGAAGCAGCTACTCCATACTGAGGCTCTCCAGAGTTTCTACTTTCTATAAATAAATTTCCACCCATTTTTTGCAGACCCATAGGGTTATCAAACTTAGCCAGCATTAGCTGGGCTAACTCTTTCATCTCTCCATTACTAAATATACCTACAACTGTTCCACTTGCATCTATGGCATAGCCTTCCAGTTTACCTGAAGTATTCCCATCAAGGGCATAGGGTTTAGCATCCATGTCATTTGCATATTGGGTTAAATTTTTTGCTATCTCATCCATATTGTCAACATCAAATAATAATATCTCATCACTTCCATCTTTTCCAAATGTACCATCTTTAATTCCAAGTTCAGATAGATTTAAACTAACCCTATTAACATCATTGCCTGAGGCATCTTTAATTCCAATTAATTTTCCATTTTCATCAAATACAAGTTGTACTATGTTGTTTCCATCAATAACATTGCCACCAGGCTCATCATTCTCATTAATAAATTCTTCAAATTTTCCTGTACTTTGATTAGTTATTCTTTCAACACTTAAAGTCCATACTCTTTCTGGATTATCTTCTGTTGGTCCTACTTTTGTAAATCTAAAAGTCACTGTATAAGAATTACCCAAACTATCTTTAATTATTGTATCAGCTCTATGTATAGCATCTGGGGTTCCTACTTCCACATTGGAGTTTAAATTACCTCTAAACTCTATTCTACTAGTGGCTGTTGGTGCTACGGTTTCACTTCTCATTACTTGAATTGGAACAACTTCACTTGTCAAATCACCATTTTCATCAATTCTATATCCTAATACCTTATATCCATCTGCTGTTGCCAAGTTGCCATCTCTATCTAAGGTAAAATTTCCAGCTCTGGTATAGTATCTGTTCTCAAGATTTGGATCTGCTGAAACTACAAAAAAGCCTTCCCCATCTATCATAAGGTCTTCTGGATTATCGGTCCTTTGAGCAGCACCTTTTGTATGTATAGTATTTATTGAACCCACGCTTACTCCTAGTCCTATTTGTTGTGGATTAGTTCCACCCCTTCCTCCTTGGGGTGCACTAGCTCCTCTTATGACTTCACTGAATACTTCCTGAAATGTTACACTCTGTCTTTTATAACCAACAGTATTTATATTGGCAATATTGTTTCCTATAACATCCATCTTAGTTTGATGTACTCTAAGACCAGAAACAGCAGAGTACATTGATCTCATCATATTTATATACCTCCTCCTTATGGAGCAGTGCATATCCTCTGTCGGTCAGATATGCTTAACCCCCAATAAGGTCCGGTTAAACTATAACTGCTCCATCAATATTTGTAAATACATTATCTTTAATCTGTTCTTTGTCTAAAGTTGTAATAATAGTTTTGTTTTTTACGCTTGCAATAAAAGCCTTATCTCCAATTAATATTAGTGCATCCTTTACTCCCTTATCTTCAGCTCTGTTTATTGCGTATTTTAATTTATCTAATTCTACACTGGTCAATTCTATATTTCTGCTATCCATCCTATCTAAAGCATGTTTTGAAAAAACTATTTCTTCCTTAGATTTTTTGAAATTGTCTAATATTTGGCTAAAATCTTTTTTAACAGTTTTATTTTCTCTTTTTAATAGATTTTGAGAATTAATGAGTCTGCTTTCTAACTGCTTAATGTTGATATTATTCATATAATCAACTCCACGTTATTCCTCTGGCATTATATAGCTTTCTAAAGCTTCCCTTATATTTATTAGCTCATTTAAAATTTCTGCATTTGCTTGTAAACTATTTAGATGTAGATAGTCCAAAGTATGGATTATTTCTTCTCCCATTGAAATAAGGTTTTTGTTAAGATTTTGCATCTGTTCCAATGCACTAAATTGGGCTAACTGGGCTATAAATTCTTTATCTTCAACAGGATTTAAAGGATTTTGATTAGCTAATTGGGTTACTAACAATTTTAAGAATGCTTCTTTATCCAAAGAATTATTTATGTCATTGGTAACTTCTTCTTTTTTTTCACTATTTTCATCAAACCTATAAATATATTCTAAGTTATCAAATTTAACTTCCACCCTATCACCTCCTAAGCAAATAGGTTCAATTTTCCTTCATATATTACTGGACTTTGGTTTATAAAACTATTGTCATAGATCTTAATTTCTTCATCTGTCTTTCCAACTCTCTTTAGCTTTACTTTGTTATTCCTAAAACTAAATCTATTTCCTCCTTCTTTTTCAAAATCGTTACCAGATCCAACCAAAACTTCAAAGGTTTTTATCTCTATGCCATTTTCTTTAAACTGTTCTTTTAATTGAACTAATCCTGACTCAATAATTTCTTTTGTGTGATAATTATCAGTATATATTTTAGCCTCAACTAAACCTTCCTTAGATGCTAATTTTAATATTAAATTTCCCAAATAATCTGGTTTAAGCTTAATTTTTATCTCTTGTTTATCAATGCCTTCTCTAATTTCTACCTTTTCGACTATTTGTTGTATTAATTCTTCATTGTTAAGCTCTTGTGCAAAGCTTATTTCTGCTTTATTATCTGTAGTTATTGTTTCATTAGTAAATAAATTGAGATTAAATTCAGTATGGTTTGCATTTTGAAGACCATCATTTTTTGTAGGTGTACTGGTATCAAAATCCACCCTTATTTCAATAGGGTTATCTTCTTCAGTTTTTTCCGCAATTAAATCTTCATATTCAAGTTCATCCTCTAATATATTAACATTATTTTCATGGATAGTAGCTTTTACATCTGTAATTTCAGTTTCTTCTGCATCTTCATTACTATTGGTCTTAAAATCTAATCCATTTTTCAACACTTCCTCTATTTTTTTCATAGCTTTTGTAATTTCATTATTAAAAGAGGAACTTTCTATGCCTTCAGTATTTATTTTCTCTAAAGCTTGTCCTGTCATGTCTTTTATTAGTTCAATATCCTTTTCAGAGAAACCTAATAGTTCATAATTAGCAGGCATCTCTTTTAACATTTCAGTAAACTCTACCAGTTTTTCTAGTGTGTTATAAAGATTAAAATTATGAACTTCTTCAATATGTCCTTTATTTTCTGTGTTTTCCATAAACAATTGAATTAAGTAGCTAAATTTATCTAAAAGTTCATCTAATACTTGAATGTATATACCAACTTCCACTGCTACTTCTTTCTTTGTGCTGTCTTTTTTTGAATTATTATTGTACCTGCCTTCTACACCATTTCTTTCTTTAATTCCTTTAAGTATTGAACTAAAATTTAAATCTGATTTTTCAACTTCTTTAACATTAGAGGAATCTGAAGAAATAGGCAATAAATCATTATTTAATATATTTACCTCAAGCAATATTTCACCTCCTTTTTCATAATTTTTTATGGAGTAGCTAACATTTGGGTTAGCTTTGTTGCATTGTCGGTAGTCATATAGTTTATAATAATTGACCTTGTCTTTTCCTTCATATTTCTGAATACATCTATCACAATCTTTGAATCTGTAATTTCATATATAGGTTCAGACTCTATAGTTAGCTGGGTTACAGTAGTATTATTTTCAAGCATTTGTTCCATTATCTGGGCTGCTTTACTTGACTCCATCCTTTCATATACTTTAACTAGTTCAGCAATTTTTTCATTATATTCACTGATAAACTGGATAGCATTATTAATATTTGAAACTATCGATTCTTCTCCTCTTAATTGTTCTTCTTTTCTTATGGCAGAAAACAGGTTTTGAATAAACATTTCATCATCAATTCTGGAAAGTATTTCTGCTGCTTTTATGGTTGTTAAATTTGAATATATAATTGCCAATTCATCAATAGAATAATTTTCTGTATTTCCTATTTCCTCCATAAGAACATCTGTGGACTTGTTTTCATACAAGCCTGCCAAGTCTACTAATTTTGCATATAGATTTTCTTTGTTTAAAACTAATTTTTCCACATAGCTTTTAGTATCTTCATCAAAATATTTATATACTTCCTCCCTTTTTTCTTCATCCATATAATAAAAAATATTAGCTACTTTTTCTCCATTCATGTTCTTTATAATTTCCCTCAATTTTTTAGCATAGCTATTATCCTTATTTACTCTATTTTCAATTTCACTAATTGCCAACTTAAGGTCCATATTTTCTAGCCTTCTTACTTCTTCTATAATTTCCTTTTCTATGTCTTCAATTATTTGGCTGTGTATTGCAATAACTGAATTATCCATATCTTGCAATTCTCTTACCTTCTTAATAATTTTTTCAGTACTAGATGGCTTTTTGTCGTTCATAATTTTTACTAAATCACTATATAGTACGTCATCTTTAGATTTAATTGTATACAATTTATAAGCCGCTATATCATCAGTTATAGACAATAAATGGTCTGCTATTTCTTTTTTCCTGTCTTCTAACTCTAATTGGGAATAGTTTAAATTGCTTTCCTTCTTAAAAAAGGAAATTCTTTCTAATAAGTTTTTCACATTTGTATTAAATTTCTCATTTGTAAAATAAACTAATACCAACGCCATTATTGCCATTACTAGTACAAAAATCATAAGTAGAATAATAATTTTACTATTGTTCTTCCTATTTTCCACTTCCATTTTACATCCCCCTAATCCGGGTAGCTGTTTTATAGCTTACTAAGTTGTCAACTATTTTTTCTTCTTCTTTTTTTTGTTCAGAAATAAATTCCTCGTATTTATTTTCCTTCAGCTTTTCAAATATCTTTTTTTCTTTGACTGCATTAAGCATTTCATCCTTGGCTTTATTAAGTTCCTCTTTTGTTTTTAATATAATTGATTTTTGTCTTTCAATTTTTTTGTTTATTGTATTTATGTACAAATTATATAAGTACAGTTCTCCAGCTTTAATATTTTCATTGAATGAATTTTTTTCTTCAATAATTGATTTTTTTTGCTTGTAATAGTCATCTAATAATAATTCTTCTTTATGAAGCCTTTGCTTAATTTGTGCAAACTTTGTTTTCTTTTCATTTTCTACTGTTTCTTTATAGTTCAACACCTTCTCTAGTTTAAAGTTGAAACCAGCCATAAGTTATCCTCCATTACTCTTCAAGTTTTTTAACTATATCCTTCATAATAGATATGGTATTTTCTAATGGATATGAGTCCATTGTTTGTTGTCTCAAAAATTTATCTATATCATCCTTTAAATCAATGGCTTTATCTATTTTCTTATTTGTACCTCTTTTATATGCACCAATATTTATTAGATCCTCGGATTCCTTATAGACTGCCATAATGTCCTTTATTTTATTTGCTAAAGTTAAATGTTCTTTAGATACTATATTTGGCATTACCCTACTTACGCTTGCCAGCACATCAATTGCTGGATAATGGTTTTGATTTGCTAATTTTCTAGATAAAACTATATGCCCGTCTAATATTCCCCTCACTGTATCGGTAATTGGTTCATTTAAATCGTCACCATCTACCAGTACTGTATATAACCCAGTTATACTTCCTTTATCAGAAGTACCTGCTCTTTCTAACAATTTGGGCAGTAAGGCAAAAACAGAAGGAGTAAACCCTCTGGTAACAGGAGGTTCTCCTATTGCTAGACCAATTTCCCTTTGAGCCATAGCAAATCTAGTAACAGAATCCATGAGAAGCATAACGTCCAAACCTAAATCTCTAAAATATTCAGCAATGGCTGTAGTAACTAAAGCGCCTTTTACCCTAATTAAAGCTGGTTGATCAGATGTTACTACAACTACTACAGATTTTTTTAAACCCTCTTCTCTTAAGTCTTTTTCAATGAACTCCCTTACTTCTCTTCCTCTTTCTCCAATTAAACCTATGACATTTATATCTGCAGAACTATTTCTTGCTATCATACCCATAAGGGTACTTTTACCAACACCACTTCCAGAAAAAATGCCTATTCTTTGCCCCTTACCACAAGTAAGCATTCCATCTATAGCCTTAACACCTAAGGATAATGGTTCTTTAATTACTTTTCTTTTTAGGGGATTAGGAGGAGTATTTGAAACTTCGTAAGTTTTTAGAGTTTTTATAGGGCCTTGTCCATCCATAGGATTGCCAAGTCCATCAATTACCCTTCCTATTAATTCTTCTCCAACAAATACCCTTAAAGTTTTTCCACTTGCTACTACTCTACTTCCAGAAGCAATACCATCCATATCTCCTAAAGGCATTAGTAACACATTGTCATCCCTAAACCCTACTACTTCTGCTAATACATAGTCCTTTTCATTATGAGGATATATGTAACACAACTCTCCAATTGTTGTTATAGGCCCATTGGACTCTATAGTTAAACCTGTTACCTTAGTAATATTTCCTATGTATTTTACAAACCTTTTGTTTTTCACCCTAAATATATATTTTTTTATATCTATATTTTGTTCCATAATAATCACTCATTATTTAATATTGTATATAATAAATCCTTAATTTCACTCAATTGTCCCCTTAAGCTTACATCAATATTTCCCTTTGATGTCTCCAGGACACAATCTCCCTTTTTCATATCACTATTTATTTTTATTTCAATACTGTCTATTAGGCTAGCTTTTGCTAAAATAACCTGTTCATTTTTTTTCACCACTTCGTAATCTTGTTTTGAAACTATAACTGTAAGTTTTTCTTTAATTTCCAAATCCTCTATACCATTTAAAATCAAGGATATAATATACTCCTCATCTTCTTCTACTTTTTCATATAAGACCTTCTCATAAATAGTAATTACCAACTCTATTAAATCCTTTTCAGCTTCTTTTAAAGCTTTATTTCTCATGCTAATATAAGAATTTTTAATTTCCAATGCTTCATTTATTAGCTTTTCGGCTTTTTCTTTACCTTCCTTGTATCCTTTTTGGTAACCTGATTCATACCCTTCTTCTCTTCCTAAAAGAAAACCTTCTTCATATCCCTTCTCCTTATTTTCATCAAATATAGATTTTGCTCTCTCATAGGCATTATTAAGTTGTTTTTCATATTCAACATAAGCTGAATCCAGTATTTCTTCAGCTTTTTCTTGAGCTTTGCTAACTATTTCTAGACCTTTCTTTTTAGCTTCCTCTACAATTTCCTTATAAATATTATTAAATTTTATATATGCATTTTCCATATGGGAAGCATCGCTTTTAATTACTCTAAAGGATTTAATAATATTAGACAATTATTTCAGTACCTCCTCTAGGTATAATAATTTCTCCATCTTCTTCTAGTTTTCTAATAACATTTACTATATTCTGTTGTGCATCTTCTATATCCCTTAAACGTACAGGTCCCATAAACTCAATATCTTCCTTAATCATTTCAACAAGCCTTTTACTCATGTTAGAAAATATAACCTCTTTTACTTCTTCACTTGCACCTTTTAATGCAATTGCCCACTGAGAATTATCAATTTCTCTAATTATTCTTTGTATACTTCTATTATCTAATGTTACTATATCTTCAAATACAAACATTCTCTTTCTAATTTCTTCACTTAGCTCTGTATCCATCCTATCTAGTTGCTCCATAATATTCTTTTCTGTACCTCTATCTACTGAATTTAGAATATCAACAACACTTTGAATTCCACCTGTGGAAGTAAAATCTTGTGCAAAAATACCAGAAAACTTTGTCTCCAATACTTTTTCAACTTCTTTTATTATATCTGGAGAAGTTCTATCCATTATAGCAATCCTTCTTACTACTTCAGCTTGTTTTTCATTTGGCAAATTAGCAAGTATATGAGAAGCCTGATTTGGCCTCAAGTAGGATAAAATTAATGCAATGGTTTGAGGATGCTCATTTTCTATATAATTTAATAGTTGATTAGGATCTGCTTTCCTAATAAATTCAAAAGGTCTAACTTGCAAGGAAGAAGTAAGCCTATTTATTATTTCTATGGCCATATCTTTTCCTAAAGCTTTTTCTAATATTTCCTTAGCATAGTTAATTCCACCTTCTGCTATGTACTCTTGAGCTACAGCAAGCTGATAAAAATCTTCTAATATCTTTTCTTTTTCTTTAGATGATACAGTTTTCATGTTTGCAATTTGTAAAGTCAATTCTTCAATTTCCTCTTCATTTAAATGCTTAAATATTTTAGCTGATTTTTCCGGTCCTATAGTAATTAAAAATATAGCTGCCTTTTCTTTCCCACTAAGCTGCCTACTCATCATATATCGCTCCTATTCATTTAACCATGCTCTAATTAACTGTGCTGCCAATTCAGGATTTTTGTCAACAAAATTATCTATTTGGTATTTTAGTCTTGGTTTTTCAATTTCTAAATCTAAATCTTCAACTTCTTCAGTAATAGCTCTTTCCTCTGCCATTCTTTGTTGTAATTCTTCAAACTGTTCTTTTTCTATTTTTCTCCTTCTATAAATGATAATTGCTATAATTATTAATATAACTAGGATGCCTAATGCTATATACCTATATAAATTTTCATCAGCATCAATAGGCATCAAATCAGGCGTATCTGTCAAAGCAAAATCTCTAGCTATGACCTCAACCTGCCTTGTATCAAGTCCCGTTGCAGCATAAATCAAATTTTCAATATCTGTTCGTATATCTTCATTGAATTCTTCATCTAATAAAACCTGTCTATTTATTAATACTGCAACAGTTATATCCTCAACCTGTCCAGGAGCTCTAAGTATCTCCTGATTGATTTCATTTAATTCATAATTTATAATACTACTTCTTCTGCTATAGTTCTCACCATCTTCTTCAGCTATAACATAATCCTGTACATTCTCTTCAACACCTGGTACTCCTACTGCTCCAGCTTCTGATATATGTTCTTCAACTTCTTCTATACTTCTAATCAAACCTTCTTCATTACCTTCAATAGGAGGCTGGAATTCTACAACAGTAGTCTTCTCGCTATCAAAATTTATATTAACACTGGATCTAACATCTACATTACCCGGGCCGAATATATTTTCTAAAAATTTTTTAATGCTTTCATTAATCCTAGATTCTAGACTACTTCTAATTAAAAATTGTTCAGTCATAAGTATTTCTGACTCACTTTGGTCTCCAGTTAATAGATTTCCCTCATTGTCTATTATTTGCACCTTTTCTGGGTCCATATTTACTGAAGATGCCACAAGATTTTGTATAGCTTCTATAGTCTGAGCTGGCAAGGGTCGTCGGCCACTTTTTTCAATAAATACACTAGCAGTAGTTTCATTTTCATATTCATTTAGTACAAACCCTGATTCGTCTTTTTCTTTAATATATACTGTAGCCTTTTCAATTCCATCAATTTCTGCTATAGTTGAAGCTAATTCACTTTGTAATGCTAATTTCATCCTTTCTTTTTTATCATAATCAGTCATGGTCCAACTACTATCTTTAAATGCATCTAAAAAACTATATCCAGACTGAGGAAGCCCCTCTGAGGCTAATTCTATTTTAGCTATATTTTTCATATCTTTAGGCACAAGAATAGTTGTAGGATCATCATCGGGTATTTTATACTCTATACCTAATTCATCTAATTTACTTTTTACATCTCCCATATCCTCTAGGCTTAAGTTTCTATATAAAACCTCGTATTTAGTTCTTGTCAGCAATATGGTAAGTACTATTATAGATAATAAGGCTATAATCCCTATTATTACAATTTTTTTCTTTTTATCCTTATCCAAACTTTGCCAGTATTCATCTAATTGATTCTTAACTTGCTGTATAGCCTCCCCCATCTTTACACCTCATTTCTTTAGCCCTACTATATTTGCATTCTCATTATTTCCTGATAGGCTTCAACTATTTTATTCCTTATGGATAAAGTTAATTGTAAGGCAATATTAGCCTTTTCTGCTGCAATGGTTACATCATGTAGATTATCTACTTCACCAATTGATAAAAGCATATTTTGTTGCTGGCTCTCTATTTGTAATTGATTTACTCTATTTAATGCTTCATTTAATACACTATAAAAGTCAGTACTTTTATCTTTTTTGGAAACATGATCACTTATTGTTTCTGCTAAAGCATTATTTAATCTAATGGATCTAACTTCCATTTAATTACCTCCTACCTATATCTAATGCACTCAGCATCATGGATTTAGTTGTATTTATTGCAGTAATATTTGCCTCATAGGCTCTTTGAGCATCAATTAAATCTACCATTTCAACGACTACATCTACATTTGGCATCATCACATATCCATTCTCATCAGCATCAGGATGACCAGGCTCATATTTAAGCTTATATGGAGATTCATCTTCAACGATTTCTTCTATTTCAACACCTTTTCCTCTAAATAGAGATGAATATCTGTTTAAATAATGTGCAAATGAATCCTCTTTGTTTTCCCTAAAAACAACCATTTGCCTTCTATAAGGCATTCCTCCAGTAGCCCTTGTCGTATTGGCATTGGCTATATTTTTGCTTATTATGTCAATTCTGGTCTTTTGTGCAGTCAAAGCTGATGAACTAATATCTATGGCATCAAACAAACCCAAAGTATTCATCTCCCTTCGTTAATAATATTTTTCAGCTTATTAAATTCTCCTGTTAATTGATAAATTACACCATTATACATAATAGCATTTTTCGATAAATTAGCTGATTCCACATCAATATTGACATTGTTTCCATCAATTCTATAAGAAATGTCCTTTTCTACTTTAATTTCAGGTTGTATTTTATCAATATTTATTGAATTGGTAATATGATTTTTGTGAGTTGTTTTAAGGCTTAGACCTTTATTTTCAATAGCTTTTTTTAGACTTTCTTCAAAGTTCACAGTAATCCTTTTATAATTTGGAGTATTAGCATTTGCAATATTATGATTTATAGCTTTATTTCTTAACCATAAACCATTTAATGCATAATTAAGAATATTAATATTTTTCATAACTTTATCCATGGGATTTTCCTCCTATTAATCTTCCATTATTTAATATGATATTACATATTTTGCTAATTTCCAATATTTAATATCAGAATAACAGGGTGTTTTCCTGTTTATTACTAGTTTTTACAATATATTTGTAAATAAAATCATAACAATTTTACCACATTTTTTTAATGAATTTTAATGAATCTAGTAAAATTTTGTCAAATAAAACTTTAGACCTAATAAAATAAAAAAAGTAGTGAATTTTATCACTACTTTTTATGACTGTCTTGCCTTTTTAAGTTCATCTATTAACTTATCATTTAATATTTTTATATGTGTTCCCTTCATACCTAAGGACCTAGATTCAATCACTCCGGCTGATTCAAATTTTCTTAAGGCATTAACAATAACTGATCTGGTAATACCTACTCTATCAGCTACCTTGCTGGCTACAATTAATCCTTCATCACCATCTAATTCCTTAAATATATGTTCCATAGCCTCCAGTTCTGAATAAGAAAGGGTGCCAATTGCCATTTGAACAACTGCTTTCTTTCTTGATTCTTCTTCTATCTCTTCATTCTTAGACCTTAATATTTCCATTCCAACTATTGTAGCACTATATTCAGCCAAAACCAAATCATCTTCTGTAAAATCCCTTCCATATCGTGCTATAACTAGTGTACCTAACCTTTCACCACCACTGTTAATAGGTATAATGGTTACAATTTTGTCTGGATATGGGCATTCTGTTTCATGATCAAATACACATTCAGTAATTTCCTGAAAGTTTTCTTTAGTTTCACTAATTTTCAACAATTCATCATTATATTCTTTTGGGAATCTTTTTTCTTTTACAATTTCAGCTTGTATAACATCACAGTCATTACCATTGCTCAAAGCATAGCCTAATACTCTTCCTTTTCTGCTAGCAATATACACATTAGCATCTAATATATCGCTTAAAATTTCGCTCAGTTCTTGGAATGAAACTGGCTTTCCACCTGTTCTTTGTAATGTTTTGTTTAATCTCCTTGTTTTTTGCAATAATGTCTCTGTCATTTCAATCCTCCTATTCTATAAAATATATTTGGTAATATCTTTTTCATCTGTGAACATCTTTAATTTATTATTGACATATTCTTCATCTATTACAATTTCCTTGCAATCTAATTCTGGTGCTTCAAAAGATATGTCTTCTAGAAGTTTTTCTAATACTGTATTTAATCTTCTAGCTCCAATATTTTCCGACTGCTCATTAATTAAAAAAGCAGCTTTTGCAATTAGATTTATAGCGCCCTCTGTGAATTTAAGATCAATACCTTCTGTTTTTAATAGATGTTGATATTGTTTGATTAAAGCATTTTTAGGTTTAGTCAATATTTCTCTAAAATTCTCTTCTGTCAGACTTTCTAGTTCTACCCTAACTGGAAATCTCCCTTGAAACTCAGGAATCAAATCTTCTACCTTTGATACATGAAAGGCGCCTGCAGCAATAAATAAAATATGATCAGTCTTTACAGGGCCATATTTTGTCATAACAGTTGTACCTTCAACTATAGGAAGAATATCCCTTTGAACACCTTCTCTGGACACATCAGGTCCAGCCCCATAATTTTTCCCTGCTATCTTATCAATTTCATCTATAAATATCATACCATTTTCTTCTGCCCTTTTTATTCCTAACTCTATAACTTCATCCATATCAATTAACTTTTCAGCTTCTTCATTACTTATAATTTTTCTAGCTTCTTTAATAGTTACCTTCTTCTTTTTTTTCTTCTTTGGAAGTATATCCCCAAATATATCTCCCATGTTTATATTAAACTCTTCCATACCTAAACCACTAAATAGACCTATAGTTGAGTTGTATGAATCATCTACTTCAATTTCTATAATTTTTTCATCCAGCTCTCCTCTTCTAAGCTTTTCAAGTAATTCTTTCCTCTTGTTCTGAATTTCTGATTTTTTATCTTCATCTTGAATCTCTTCATCCTTAATACTGCCAAATAGCATTTCAAAGGGATAATTGGTCTTTCTTCTTGAAGGATATGGCAAGAGAATGTCAACAATTTTCTCATCGGCAAGTATTTTACTCTTTTCATATACTTCCTCTATTTTTTTATTTTTTATCATCCTAATTGATTCCTCTACTAAGTCTCTTACCATAGAATCTACATCTCTTCCTACATATCCAACTTCAGTAAATTTTGTTGCTTCTACTTTAACAAAAGGCATATCAGTAAGTTTAGCAACCCTTCTTGCTATTTCTGTTTTACCCACTCCTGTAGGTCCTATCATAAGAATATTTTTTGGTTTTACTTCTTCTTTAATATCTTCAGGCAATAGATTTCTTCTATATCTATTTCTTAAGGATATTGCTACTGCCTTTTTTGCATTATCCTGTCCAATGATATATTTATCTAACTCCTCCACAATTTGTTTTGGAGTCAATTCTTCCATATAATCACACTCCTTAGATTACCTCGCAAGTAATGTTGCTGTTTGTATACACGCAAATTGAAGAAGCGATTAAAATAGATTCTTTAGCAATTTCTTCTGCACTTAAATTAGAATGTTTAAGAAGTGCCTTAGCAGAAGCTAAAGCGTAATTACCTCCGGATCCTATAGCTAGTACACCTTCTTCTGGTTCGATTACCTCTCCATTGCCTGAAACTAAAAGTAAATTATCTTTATCTGCAGCAACTAATAATGCCTCTAATTTCCTTAATCCCTTATCCCTTCTCCATTCTTTAGCCAGCTCTACAGATGCTCTTTTAAGATTCCCATTGTGTTGTTCTAATTTTTCTTCTAATATTTCAGCTAGAGTAAGTGCATCTGCAACAGAACCAGCAAATCCTATTATAACATTATTGTTAAAAATTTTCCTAACTTTTTTTGCTGTAGATTTCATAATAGTTTCATTACCAAAAGTTATTTGGCCATCACCTGCTATGGCAGTTTTATTATCTTTTTTTACTGCAACTATTGTAGTTCCTTTCATCATATATAACACCTCATGCTACTATTTATATATTTTACATTTTTCAGAAAATTTAATCATCTAATTAATAGATTAATATATTTTCCACAAAAAGTACAGACTTATTTATTTTCTTTTTTACTATACCCACACTCATTATCTATACACTTTTTAACAATGCTTTTTTTGTTGGCTTTCTTAACCAGAATCTTACCGCAATTAGGGCATTTCTCCTCTGTAGGTTCATCCCATGAAACAAAATTACACTCTGGATAATTGCTGCATCCATAAAAAACTCTGCCTTTGCTAGTTTTCCTTTTTATAATTTCACCATCACATAAAGGACATTTAACACCAATTTTTTCCAATATTGGTTTGGTATTTTTACACTCAGGATAACCAGGACAAGCTAAAAATTTGCCATAACGTCCATGTTTAATAACCATATTCCTTCCACATTTTTCACATTTTTCATCGGTTATTTCATCCTCTATTTCTATTTTACTTATCTCCTTTTCAGCAGTTTTTAGAAGTTGTTCAAATTGCTCATAAAATTCATTAACTATAAATTGCCAACTATATTCTCCTTCAGCAATTTTATCAAGCTTTTCCTCTAATTCTGCAGTAAACTTTTCATCTACAATATCTTTAAAGTACTCCTCTAAAAGATTATTGACTAGAATTCCTAATTCAGTTGGCACAAAAGACTTGTTTTTAAGAACTACATATTCCCTATTCAATATAGTGGATATAGTTGGAGAATAAGTACTAGGCCTTCCTATGCCTAGTTCCTCCATGGTCTTTATAAGTGAAGCTTCAGTATACCTTGGAGGTGGTTGAGTAAAATGTTGATTTGGAGTAATATCTTTTACTTTAACTTGTTCTCCTTCTTCTAAATCTGGAATACTGGATTCCTTATCATCATTTTCTTCAGAAGTATAAACTCTTAAAAAGCCATCAAAACTTAATTTAGAACCTGAAGCTCTAAATAAATTGCTATTTGAAATAAGCTTTATAGATATTGTATCATATTCTGCTGGGCTCATTTGAGAACCAATAAATCTTTGCCATATTAAGTTATATAATTTAAATTGATCACTTGTCAATGAATCTTTTATCTTATCAGGTTTTCTATCTATTGATGTTGGTCTAATACACTCATGGGCATCCTGTGTTCCTTCTTTTTTCCTCCCATATTTTTTACCTCCATTAGTATATTCCTTACCATATTCATTAATAATATAGGACTTAGCTGATTTTACAGCTTCGTCTGAAACCCTTATAGAATCAGTTCTAATGTATGTAATTAGACCAACAATCCCTTCACCTTTTATATCAACACCTTCATATAACTCCTGAGCTATCTTCATTGTCTTTTTTGATGAAAAACCTAGTTTTTTTGAAGCATCTTGCTGTAAAGTACTTGTAGTGTAAGGAGGTAAAGGATTCCTTTTTTTCTTGCCTTTTTTTACTTCTTTAACAAGAAAATTATCCTTGTTTAGGGAGTTTAATATCTTATCTACTTCTTCCTTGTTTGCAAGTTCTATTTTTTCTTCTTTCCCATCTCTAACAACTCCATAAAAGCTTGATTCAAATACTATATCCTCTTTCTCTAACAATGCAGTAATGCTCCAATATTCTTCAGGCTTAAAATTCTCAATTTCCTTTTCCCTATCACATATTAGCTTAACAGCAACAGACTGTACCCTGCCTGCACTTAACCCCTTTCTAATCTTTTTCCAGAGAAGAGGGCTTATTTTATATCCTACCAGCCTATCTAGTATTCTTCTTGCCTGCTGTGCATCTACTAATTTTTTATCAATTTCCCTAGGTTTTTTAAGGGCTCTTTGTATTGCCTCTTTAGTAATCTCGTTAAATTCAATCCTTATAGGTTCCTTTTCATCAAGTCCAAGAATATGGGCTAAGTGCCAAGATATAGCTTCACCTTCCCTATCAGGGTCAGTAGCAAGATAAATTTTATCAGACTTTTTAGCCTCCTTTTTTAACTCTTGGACAATAGGACCTTTACCTCTTATGGTAATATATTTAGGATTAAAGTTATTTTCTATATCAATCCCAAGGCTACTTTTTGGCAAATCCCTAATATGACCTACAGATGCTTTTACTTTGTATTTTTTCCCTAGCAATTTGCTAATAGTCTTGGCTTTTGCTGGAGATTCAACTATGACTAGATTTTTTTGCAACAATTTCACCTCCACATTTACTGTCTATAAAAGGGCAAAATATCCTCCACCTATTTCTTTTATAATTCCCTTTAGTTCTAATATTGTGAGTATGCTGTTTATAGTAGAAATATTCATACCAGTCTTATATACTATAATATCACAATGTACTGGACCCTCTTTTATTAATTCAACCACTTTTATCTCCATTTGGCTTAAATTAGAATAATCAATGTTTTCCTTTTTAACTTCCCTTACCCTTTCTTGAAGGACATATAATTCTTCTAATATATCCTCTACATCCATTACTAATTTTGCCCCTTCTTTAATCAACTTATTTGTGCCCCTGCTAAATATACTGTTAATATTTCCTGGAACTGCAAATACTTCTTTGCCTTGTTCTAAAGCATGGTGACAAGTTATAAGGGAACCACTTTTTTCTTTAGCTTCAACTATGATAACGCCCAGGGATAAACCACTAATAATTCTATTCCTTTGAGGAAAATTATATTTATATGGTTCAACACCTAGAAAATACTCTGTAACAATTGCGCCTTTTTTTTCAATTTCTCTGTAAAGTTCTTTATTTCTTTTAGGATATATAACATCTAAGCCATTTCCTAATACTGCAATAGTTCTTCCATTTGATTCTATGGCTGCTTTATGAGCAATACTATCTATTCCTGCAGCTAATCCGCTAACAATGGTAATACCAAATTTAGTAAGGTCTTTTACTAATTTCTCTGTAACCCATTTCCCATAAGCTGTAGATTTCCTTGACCCAACTACTGCAACTGCAAATTCATCATCTTTTATAATGCTGCCTTTCGTATATAGTACATAAGGCCTGTCATATATATTTTTTAGATACTCAGGGTAATTTTTGTCGTAAATTGTAATTACATCTACATTTTTTTCTTCCAAAATATTTAATACATTCTTCAAATATTCTTCATTTCTATTCTTAATTATTTTTTCTTTTACCTGTGAACCTATATTGTTTAGCTTGTTAATATTATTTACAGACATATACCAAAGATTTCTTAAATCATCAAGTTGGTTATATATTTTTTCTATATTTTTATTGCCAATATTTAAGCTGCTTAGCCATATTAATATATTTCTTTTAGAAACTTCAATCAAGCTATTTACCCCCAATATTTTTTATCCAAACTTCTGTATCTAACAGCTTCCAATACATGGCCTTCTAAAATCTTCTCTTCAGCATCTAAATCAGCAATTGTTCTACTTACTTTTAATATCTTATTATAGGTTCTTGCGCTAAATTTATATTTGTTAAATGCCTCTTTTAATACTAATTCAGCTTCTTTAGTAAGTTTACAATATTTTTTTATATTTCTTGGATTTAATTGTGAATTGCTATATATTTTATCCTTTTTATATCTTCTAATCTGTATCTCTCTTGCTAAATTAACTCTTTCCCTTATATCTTTTGAAGTTTCTACATTTGTATCATTATTTAAATCTTTATAATTTACAGGCATTACTTCCACATGTATATCTATTCTGTCTAACAAAGGGCTGCTTAATTTACTTAAATATCTATCAATACTGTTTTGCGAACAGGTACATTCATGGTATGGATCTCCATAATATCCGCACGGACATGGATTCATACTTGCAACTAACATGAATTTGCTAGGATAAGTAATGCTTGCATTAGCTCTTGAGATGGTAACAACACCATCCTCCATAGGCTGCCTTAAAACTTCTAACACATTTTTATTAAACTCCAATATTTCATCCAAAAAAAGAACCCCATTATGGGCTAAAGATACTTCTCCTGGTTTGGGTATCCTACCACCACCAATTAAAGATACTTGTGAAGATGTATGATGTGGAGCTCTAAAGGGTCTTTTTCTTATTAAGGAATTGGAATCCAAAAGCCCAGAGATACTATATATTTTGGTAACTTCAATAGCTTCATCAAATGTAAGCTTTGGTAGTATTGTAGGAAGTCTTTTAGCAGCCATTGTTTTCCCAGCTCCTGGAGGTCCAATAATAAGTATATTATGACTTCCAGCAGCAGCCACTTCTAAGGCTCGTTTTAAACCCTCCTGCCCCTTTATATCGCTGAAATCCACATCAAAAATTCCCTCCTCATCTAACATGGGGGAATTTTTACATTTATAAGGAGATATATTTTCACTTCCATTCAAAAAATTTACAACCTGATTTAAACTTTCCACTGGTATTATTTCAACATCCTCAACTACAGCACACTCATCTTTATTTCCATATGGTACTATACATTTTTTGATATTGTTTTCCCTCATTGAAATAATCATAGGGAGTGCACCTTCAATGGTATTTATTCTTCCATCTAGGGAAAGTTCGCCTAAAAAGACTATGCTATCATGAATATTATCTTTAATAATATCACTAGCTTTTAATATACCTACAGCAATTGCTAAGTCTAATTGTGATCCTTCTTTTTTCAAATTAGCTGGAGCAAGATTCACAGTAATTCTTGATAAAGGAAATTCAAAACCACTATTTTTAATAGCAGTTCTAACCCTTTCTTTTGATTCTTTAATTGATGTATCGGGCAATCCTACAATATTAAATACCGGTAGCCCTTTAGAAAGATCAGTTTCCACTTCAACTATATATCCATTTAGCCCCTGCAAAACACAAGTCCTAACTTTTGAATACATATTTTCCCCCTTTAAAATTTCCCATTACCTGGGTAATACCTAAATTATAACATTTTATGATTTTTATAAACAAAAAACATTTTCTATATGATTTATTTTTCTCTTATTAGACAAAAACACCTCAATAATATCATATCTTACCTGATATCCTTTATAGCCCTTTTGTTTTATATAAACAAGGGAAGTTTTTAAAATCTTATGAAATTTCCTCTTATTAACTGCTTCATAAGGAAAACCAAAGTTTGCACTAGTTCTAGTTTTTACTTCAACAAATATTAGTGTATTATTTTTTATAGCAATTATATCGATTTCCCCAATTTTGGTTCTATAGTTCCTTTCTAATATTCCATATCCCTTATTTACAAGATGTTCTACTGCTAAATTTTCTCCAATTATGCCTTTATTTCTATTATTTCGCATACTGCTCTTCCTTTTCTCTATCTAATTTATAAACAAAATAAATAATATTAGCTACTGCTTCATATAAACTAGGAGGAATTTCTTCATATATATCCAGTTTAATTAGCTCTTCTACAAGGTTTTCATCTTTAAAAATCTTTACTTGGCTTTTCTCTGCAATTTTTACTATATTATCAGCAACTTCCCCTCTACCTTTTGCTAGAACTTTTGGTGCATTGTATCCCTTTTTATAAGAAAGGGCAACTGCTTTGTTAATTTTTGTTTTCCTATGTTCTTTCATTTCTTACACCTTAATATCTAAACAATATAATGGATTTGGATTAACAGCTAAAGTATCAAGTATATTCAAAGCCTTTTTATCTACATATTTGACTGAAGTAACATTGTAACCCATATATTTAAGTACCGATTTTAGATCTTCTTCTTTTGTTATGAAATATTTTCTGTCTTCTTCATTTAAATTACTAAACACTATATTCATATCCGTATTAATTACATTTATGGAAATTTCTACTTTACCCAAATTTTTTGTTTTTAAATTAATAAATACATTTATAGCATCCTGATAATCATATTTATGTCTTTTCTTTTTAACCAAGGCTATAATGCTATTTATATCTTTTCTCAAATCTATTGGTAGAAATATGAAGGTTAAATTATTGTTTAGTTCCTTTATTAGCTCTAGTTTTTCTTCAAACCTTCTTATAGTACTGTAGATTTCTTTGCCGGACTTATGTTTCTCATCCTTTGCAAATTTTAATATTTGTTTTATATGATAAAAATAAATGGCTTTGCTTTTTTCTATAATACTTTGTGAAGCTTCACTACTTATAATAATATTTTTAAAGTAATTTGTAAACTCTTTATTGATAAAATCTTTTAATATTTCATAATCTTTTGAAAAAAGTTCCAAGTCTGTATTCAATTCTATGAAATATACAATATTATTAAATGTAGGTTTAATATTATGTTTTATAAAAAAGGCTACTACTTTTGGAAGTAGTTCTATACCTTTATCCTCTAAAAAATATTTTACTGTGGAGTTATACTCATTATCCTTTGACAATATATTTTTAATGGACTTAATTAAACCTATGCCTTGTATAAGGTTTTCCTCATTAAGCTTAACATTATATTCTATAAGACTTTTTACAAATTCTTCATTAAGTGGAGTTTTTTCAATATTAAATTGGCTGAATACATTATCTGCATATTCTTCTTTTTTAAAAGAAGCCCCTTGGTCAAATACTTCATTTTTTATATCTGGCTTTATTTTCAAAATCTTATTATTAAATGATTCTACAACAAATCTTATTTCTTTTCCTAAATAGGGTTTTACTTCTGTATTACTCAATGCCTTTAGAGTTCCCAATCCAGTAATATGAAGAAAAACCATTTTACCCCTAATATCTAAAATTTTACCTGTTAATATATCACCTTTTTTTATTATCTTATTGTAATTACTACTAGGGAGTAAAATATTTTCATTTTTATCTACTCTCACTTTTATCACAGCCTTACTAAGCTTTTAAAATATTTTTTAAGAAGGTTAGCCTGTGTATTGGTGAAGGACCTAGTTTTTTTATAGCCTCTCTATGTTCCTTTGTTCCATAGCCTTTATTTTTTCCTATGTTATATCCCTTAAATTTTTCTTCCCATTCTAAGCATAATCTATCTCTATAAACTTTTGCCACTATTGATGCACAGGAGATGCCATACACTTTTTCATCACCTTTTACAATGTTTAACTGGGGTATATCAATAGGAATCCTTTCTGCATCAACTATTAAATAGTCAGGAATAATTTTATTTCCTTCTTTAGTTTTTAAGTTCAATACAGCTAATTTCATAGCTAGTTTTGTGCTTTCTTTAATATTGATATCATCTATAACTTTAGAACTTACTTGCCCTATTCCAATTGCAATAGCCTTATCAACAATTTTATCGTATAATTCTTCCCTTTTTTTCACAGAAAGTTTCTTAGAATCCTTTACACCCTCAATAGGCTTATCTATAGGCATGATTATGGCACAAGCTACCACATCTCCTGCTAGACAGCCTCTACCAACTTCATCTACACATACAATATTTCTATATCCCTCACTATATAATTTTCTTTCAATTTCTAACAAACTTATACCCTCCTATAAATCCACTGGCCTTTCCAATGTAATTCTTCCTATTTTCCCTTTCCTAAATTCATCTATAATAATACTACTAACTCTACTAAAATCTACTTCCCCACCAGATATCATAGCCCCTCTTTTCTTACCAATTTCCATTATTATATCATGAGGATCTTTACCATCAACTTCAACTTTATAGCGATTTTTAATATATTCTGAAGATATCAGGTTTAACCTTTCTACCAGTTTAACTGCCAAACTGTCAATATCTAATAGTTCATCCTTTATAGCTCCAGTAAAAGCTAAATTAAGTCCTACTTCTTTGTCTTCAAATTTAGGCCAAAGTATTCCTGGTGTATCCAGAAGCTCCAAGTCCCCTTTAATCTTTATCCATTGATTTGCTTTTGTAACACCAGGTTTATTCCCTACTTTTGCACCTTTCCTCTTAGATAGGCTATTTATGAGAGTAGATTTTCCCACATTTGGTATCCCTAATATCATAATTCTTATAGGTCTCTTTTTTATGCCCTTTCTTAATAGTTGTTTTCTCTTGTTTTCTGTTAGTTTATATGTTAAATCTAAAAGTTCTTTTAAACCTTTGCTATGTACAGCATCAATTAGAACAGAATGAATCCCTTTTTCTTTAAAATAGTTTTGCCATTCTAAATTAAAATTTTGGTCAGCTAGATCCGATTTATTTAGCAACTTAATTCTTGGCTTTTCACCTATAATTTCATCTATATCTGGATTTTGACTGCTTATGGGTATTCTTGCATCTACTAATTCGTATACTATATCTACTAAGGTCAGGTTTTTCTTTATAGACTCTTTAGTTTTTTTCATATGACCTGGATACCAATTAATATTCATAAAATCACCTACTTTAAAGTAAATAAAAAGGGACTATTAAGTCCCTATTAATATCTAGTCTTTTCTTTAACTTTGGCTGCTTTACCCTGTCTTTCTCTTAAGTAGTAAAGTTTAGCTCTTCTTACCTTTCCTCTTCTTGTAACTACTATCTTCTCAACTCTTGGAGAATGTAGAGGGAATGTCCTTTCAACACCTACTCCATAAGAAATTCTTCTTACAGTAAAAGTTTCTCTAATTCCTCCACCTTGTCTTTTTAGTACTGTACCTTCAAATACTTGGATTCTTTCTCTATTGCCTTCCTTAATCCTGTAGTGAACTTGTATAGTATCACCTACATTAAATTCTGGTAGATCTTTTTTCATTTGCTCTTCTTCTAAAGCCTTTATTATATTCATTGTTAAAACCTCCCTTCTACATAGATGTTCTTTACCGATTTAAACGGCAGAGGACCATCCGTAGTTGACACTTTGTGTATTATAACATATAGATGTGTAAAATACAACTTTCAAATTAACTTTTTTATCTCCTCTAGCATGGCTATTTCTTCTTTAGATAATTTTCTTTTCTCCAATAAGTCTGGCCTCTTTATATAAGTATTCTTAAGAGACTGATATTTACGCCACTTTCTAATTTCTTCATGATTGCCTGACAATAGAACTTCTGGTACTTTAAATTCATTAAACTCTCGAGGTCTGGTATATTGGGGATATTCCAATAATCCATTATAATGTGATTCATCCATATATGCTTCTTGGCTACTTAATACACCTGGTATAAGTCTTACAATAGAATCTACAACAACCATTGCCGGAATTTCCCCACCAGTTAATACATAGTCACCTATAGAAAGTTCCATGTCTACATAGTTTTCTACGATTCTATTGTCAATACCTTCATAATGGCCACATATCAGTATTAAATGTTTTTTGCTAGCTAATTTTTTAGCCACTTCCTGATTATATAAAATGCCCTGAGGAGATAAATATATTACAAATGAATCATTATCCTTTACACTTAATAAAGCGTCATAAATGGGTTCAGGTTTCATTACCATTCCAGGACCACCACCAAAAGGATAATCATCTACTCTCTTATGCTTATCCTTGGAAAAGTCTCTGATATTTACTGTATTAAAGGAAAATAACCCCTTTTCTATAGCCCTGCCTATAATGCTAAAATTTGTTAAAGCTTGAAAGAATTCAGGAAACAATGTTAGTATATCAATTTTCATTCAATCATTCCTTCAATAGGATCAATAATAATCTCCTTATTATTTATATCCACTTTAATTACAAATTCTTTTACTGCAGGGATTAAATAGTTTTTATTTTTTTCTTCATCTTTTACAACATATACATCGTTTGCTGCGTATTGAAGCACTTCATCTACTATGCCTATTTTTTCTCCTTTAGTATTGTATACAATACAACCTACTAAATCAAAAACAAAATAGTGGTCCTTAGGTAACTCTACCTTATCTTTTTCATCAATATATATAAAATGGTCCTTAAAATTTAATACGTCATTAATATTATTAAATTCTTTAAACTTTAATATGGCTAAACCTTTATGATACTTGACATTTTCAATTTCAATTTCTATTTTATTTTCTCCTAAATAAACTTTTTTTAAAGCATCAAATCTTTCAATGTTATCTGTTAGTGGAAAAACTTTTACTTCCCCTTTAATTCCATGAGTATTTATAATTTTCCCTACTTTTATATAATCCATATACTCACCTACTACCTATCTGAGGGTACCTAAAAAGGCACCCCTTAGGTACTTAATTATTGGATAATTTCTACTACTACTCTTTTGTTTTCTTTAATTGCAGCTGCTTTAACAACTGTTCTTATGGCTTTGGCAATTCTACCTTGTTTACCTATTACCTTTCCCATATCTTCTTCTGCTACTTTTAGCTCAATTATTACTGATTGAGTACCTTCGATTTCATTTACCTCTACTTCTTCAGGATTGTCTACAAGTGCTTTGGCTATCATCTCTACTAGTTCTCCCATATTGGCACCTCCTAGAAATTACTCCTCTGTATTTTCTTTGCCTTTTTCGTAAATACCACTTTCTCTAAATAATCTGTCTACAGTATCAGTTGGCTTTGCGCCATTGTTAAGCCATTTAATAGCTTTTTCATCATCTATTTTAACTGTTTTAGGCTCAGTTAAAGGATTGTAGTAGCCTATCTCTTCAATAAAACGTCCATCTCTTGGTGAACGTGAATCAGCTACAACTATTCTATAAAAAGGTCTCTTTTTAGCACCCATTCTTTTTAATCTAATTTTTACAGCCATTCTTGCACCTCCTCTATTGTTAATATCTATCTAGAAAAAGGGGAATTTTCTTTTCCCTTTTTTCTTCATTGATTTTTCCATATCAGTAAATCTTTTCATCATTTTTTTAGTTTCTCTAAATTGTTTTAATAATTTATTTACTTCCTGAACACTTGTACCGCTACCTGAGGCTATTCTTTTTCTTCTACTGCTATTAATTATTGATGGATTAGCCCTTTCCTCAGGTGTCATAGATTGGATTATAGCTTGAATTCTAACTATTTCTTTTTCATCTATGTCCAAATTTTTCAATGCTTTATTGTTGATACCAGGAATCATACCTAATATTTCATCTAATGGTCCTAAGTTTTTCACCTGATCTATTTGATCTAAAAAATCTTCTAATGTAAACTGTTGGGAACGAATCTTCTTTTCCAGTTCAAAGGCTTTCTTTTCATCTATTGAGGCTTGAGCTTTTTCTATGAGGCTTAAAACATCACCCATACCTAAAATTCTTGAAGCCATCCTGTCTGGATGAAATGGCTCTAATTGGTCAAGTTTTTCACCCATACCAACAAATTTAATAGGCTTATTTGTTACTGCTCTAATTGATAATGCAGCTCCACCTCTAGCATCCCCATCAAGTTTTGTTAAGACAACACCTGTAATATCTAATCTGCTATTAAATGCATCTGCTACATTTACTGCATCCTGACCTGTCATTGCATCTACAACTAATAATATTTCATCTGGATTTACAGCCTCTTTAATATTTGCAATCTCCTCCATTAATTCTTCATCTATATGGAGTCTACCAGCAGTGTCTATAATTATCAAATCATTGTTGTTTTTCTTACCATGTTCAACAGCGGCTTTTGCTATATCAACTGGACTAACCTTATCTCCCATTGTAAAAACAGGAACTCCAACCTTTTCACCAACAACCTGCAACTGTTTTATAGCAGCAGGTCTATACACATCACATGCAACAAGCAAAGGTCTTTTATTCTTTTTTAATTGGTTTAATGCTAATTTGGCCGATGTTGTAGTTTTTCCAGAACCTTGTAACCCACACATTAATACTATTGTTGGCGGAGAAGATGCTATATTTAATTTAGCTTCTTTTTCTCCCATTAATTTAGTTAACTCTTCATTAACAATTTTAATTACTTGTTGCCCAGGAGTTAAACTTTCCATTACTTCGCTACCAATAGCTCTTTCTTTTACCTTCTTTATGAAATCCTTAACAACTTTAAAATTTACATCTGCTTCTAAAAGAGCAAGTCTTACTTCTCTCATAGCAGTGTCTACATCTTTTTCTGAAAGCTTCCCTTTTCCTTTTAATTTACCCAAAGCATTTTGCAGCTTCTCAGATAAACTCTCAAAAACCATTAAAAACCCTCCTGGTTAATATCAATTATTTTCCTAATCTTATCTATTAGGTCATTAACTTTGCCTTGTAACTCTCTATTATCTATTTTCCTAGT
>Ga0209537_1001257_pt1 | contig 29152 bp, 25 predicted proteins | sample BioPla4DNA1_FD_187698 | JGI IMG/M metagenome (GOLD analysis project Ga0209537, IMG submission 187698) | Biogas fermentation microbial communities from Germany - Plant 4 DNA1 (SPAdes) (version 2) | ecosystem: Engineered > Bioreactor > Anaerobic > Digestate | place: Bielefeld, North...
GTTCCATTCTTACATACTTGTCTAAATAAAACTGTTCTTTTGCCGGTATACGGTCGTATAAAACTCCTCTAAACTCTGACATGGTACATGATGGGAAATTAATATTCCATATTTCATTACTTTTTATTTGGCCATAATCGCACAGGGTGATTTTACTATTGATGTGGATAAAACCCTTATGTCAAAAAAAGATGAACTAGGTATAATTGCAAGGGGCATTCAAACAATGAAGGATTCCCTTAAATATTTAACAAGGCAAATAACAGAAGAAGCATTTCAGATTCAGGAAAAGCTTGACCATATTGTAATTGAGATGAACGATTTAACATCTAACCTTGAAGGAGTTGCAGCAACAACAGAAGAACTTTCAGCCAATAGCCAGGAGACAGCCGCAGCAACAGAGGAAATGACATCCACTTCTTCCGAAATCGAAAGAGCAGCCCATACAGTTACAGAAAATTCGGAAAAGGGAGCAATTGCCGCACAAAAAATCAGCCAAAGAGCAGAAACTATAAAAGAAAAAGTAGAATTGTCCATGCAGAAGACTAAGGCACTTCTCCTTGAATCAAAAGAAGAGCTTGAAAAAGCCATTGAGGAGGCAAAAGTTGTGGAACAGATTAATGTACTCTCCGCTTCCATCATGGATATAGCTCAGCAGACTAATCTCTTAGCCCTTAATGCTTCTATTGAAGCAGCCAGAGCCGGAGAAGCAGGTAAAGGCTTTGCAGTTGTTGCTAGAGAAATTAACCATTTGGCAGACCAATCCAAGGCTGCCGTTGGCAAAATTACTGAAATAACAGCCAGTGTAAATAACGCTGTAGCTAACCTATCCGATAATGCCAATAATCTCTTAACCTTTGTATCAAATGATGTGGCCAATGATTATAAGCATATGCAAAATGTAGGTAATAAATATAGTGATGACGCTAAATTTATTGAAGATCTTATTATAGAATTTAGTGCCACCTCCGAGGAATTACTAGCTTCTATTGAAAACATGACAAACACTATAGAAGGGGTGTCAATTGCTGCCAATGAAAGCGCTATCGGAACCTCAGAGATTGCAACTAGGGTATCGGAAGCAAATCTAGAAGCTGATAATATAATGGAGAAGGTCAAAGAGACAAAAAACAGCTCTGATAAACTTAAAGAAGCCAGCTCCATATTTAAGTTTTAAATAATCTAGAGATATCATTAGTAATCCTTAAAAAATAATATTTATGTCATAAAAAATGCCGTAAGTTAAAAATTTAAGCTTACGGCATTTTTTAGTAGCCTATTACAGGTAACTATATTTGCATTTATATCTGATTCTTCCCCTCCACTTTTACAAACTATTTTAAATTCCAGTAAATTGCTTATTAATAAATTGTCCAATTAATGTAAAATAATGGTTGTAAATAAATGTATTTTATGATAGTATTAGTGTATACAAAATATGTAAAATCACGTTTTTCTGTTCTAGTGATAAATTCTTACATGCCAATTAACTTCAATTGCCTCAAATATATGAGAAGGTATAAATAGACATTCTAGCATTGTTTTCTCTTACATTCTATAGAATCCGGAAAGAGTTTGGGCTTAACAATATAACCCTTATATTACAAAGGTTTTAATAAAGAAAAAGGGGTGCCAAAATGACACTACCAAATATAAAAAGGAGGAAAGAAAATGAAAGCAAAAAACCTTATTAATGTATTGGGCAGGAAAATAACACCTATCCTGCTTATCCTAGCAGTAGTTTTTGGCCTGCCTAAAAATGTAATGGCGGCTGAAAATCTCCCTACCACACCTCCATCAGGATATGACAGAGTTCAAAACGGTGTTCCACAGGGTAAAGTCAGTTATATTACTTATCAATCCAAGGCTACAAATAGCCAGAGAAGAGCAAGAATTTATCTGCCTCCCGGATATTCCACAAATCAAAAGTATAGCGTCATGTATTTACTGCACGGCATTGGCGGTAATGAAGATGAATGGTACAATGGGGGTTCACCACACGTTATCCTTGATAATCTTCTTGCAGCCGGAAAAATCGATCCATTTATTCTTGTACTTCCAAACGGTAATGCAAGCGGAGGCGGAGCACAAGATGGATGGGAGAATTTCACCAACGATTTAATTCATAGTCTTATCCCCTATATTGAATCCAATTATTCTGTTAAAACCGATAGCAAGCATCGTGCACTAGCCGGCCTATCTATGGGTGGCGGACAAACCTTCAATATTGGACTTACCAACTTGGATCTCTTCCCATATATCGGAGCATTTTCTGCAGCACCTAACACTTATCCTACTTCCAGGCTATTCCCGGATAACGGAGCTGCTGCCAAAAGTAAGTTGAAATTATTATTTATTTCATGCGGAACCAATGACAATCTTATAAGTTTTGGTGCAGGAGTACATAATTTTTGTGAATCCAGAGGTATCCCTCATCACTATTGGCTCATTCAGGGGGCAGGCCATGATTGGAATGTATGGAAGCAAAGTTTTTGGAATTTTGCGCAGATGGCCTGTGCAGCCGGATTTACTGACAATGAATCCCAAGATCCACCAAAACCTATATCAGCCTTTGAAAAAATTGAAGCTGAAAATTACAGCAGCCAGTCCGGAGTAGAAACTGAAACCTGCCAAGACACAGGAGGCGGCATGAATGTGGGATTTATTGAAAATGGGGATTATCTTGTTTATAAAAATGTTGATTTCGGTACCGGTGCTGCCAGTTTTAAAGCCAGAGTGGCCAGTGAAACAAACGGAGGAAAGATTGAGATTAGGTTAGGAAGTCCTACAGGTACTCTCCTAGGGACTTGTTCGGTTCCCGGAACCGGAGGATGGCAGATATGGACCGACGTACAATGTAGTATTAATAATGTAAGCGGAACACATGACTTATATTTGGTGTTTACAGGAGGAAGCGATTATTTATTTAATATAAACTACTTTTCATTTAGTAAAGAATCGCAAATACTCTTAGGAGATTTGAACGGAGACGGAGCCATTGATGGATTAGACTATGCTTTAATGAAAATGTATCTCCTGGGCTCTATAGATAAATTTCCGGTGGACAATGATATTAAGTCGGGAGATCTTAATAATGACAATGTTGTAGATGCCCTTGATTTTTCCCTTCTAAGGCAGTACTTGTTGAATTTATAATTAAAAAGATATATTTATATACTTTAATATGAAGATTAACTCAGATTGAACGTAAGCACTCTACTATAGAGTGCTTACCTTTACTCTACTTCTTCTACTAATACATCTTCTGGGTTTTTTACCACTTAAGCTGTTCTTAAGACAATAACCATATATTACGAAAAGATAGTCTGTTATTTATCAAATTACTGATTAGAATTTTAGAATAGGGGGTCCTAGTTTTGAAAAAGCAAATACTTTCATTCTTATTAATCACCATGTTACTGGCTATTTTTGTACTAAAGCCACCGGTAAGCAATAAAACCGCCGTGGCAGATTCTATTAGGGATTATACCATTACCGCAGATCCAAATGATGATTGGCTCCATGTGGAGGGTACAAACATAGTTGATAAGTATGGTAACAAGGTTTGGCTTACCGGCGCTAATTGGTTTGGCTTTAACTGCCGGGAAAGAATGTTCCTTGATTCATATTCCTGCGATATTATAGCTTGTATTGAAACAGTTGCAGATAAGGGAATTAATGTGGTTCGAGTTCCCATTGCTACCGATTTGCTTTACGCATGGAGTAAGGGTGAATATCCTCCCTCCACAGATACCAGCTATAACAATCCTAACTTGGCCGGTTTAAATAGCTTTGAATTATTTAATCTTATGCTGGAGAATTTCAAAAGGGTTGGAATTAAAGTTATTCTAGATGTACATAGTGCTGAAACTGATAATATGGGGCATAATGCTCCCCTTTGGGTAAAAGGTGAGATCACAGAAGAAATATTTAAAGCAGCCTGGGTTTGGGTAGCCGATTATTATAAAAATGATGATACAATTATTGGCTTTGATCTTAAAAATGAACCCCACACCAATACCGGTGACCTAAAGATTAAGTCACAAAGTGCTATCTGGGACGATTCTAATCTTCCAAACAATTGGAAAAGAGTTGCAGAGGAAACTGCCCTTATGATATTAGATGTACATCCCAATGCCTTAATCTTTGTAGAGGGTGTTGAAATCTACCCCAAAGATGGTATCTGGGATGATGAGACCATTAATATGAGTCCATGGTTGGGTAACAATGATTATTACGGTAACTGGTGGGGAGGCAATTTAAGAGGTGTAAAGGATTACCCCATAGATTTAGGAAAACATCAAAAACAACTGGTCTATTCTCCTCACGACTATGGCCCAATCGTATTTGAACAAGAATGGTTTAAAGGTGAGTTTATTACCGCTGATGATAAAAGAGCCAAGGAAATACTTTATGAGAAATGTTGGCGAGACAACTGGGCCTATATTATGGAAGAAGGTATAGGTCCCCTCTTCTTAGGTGAGTGGGGCGGTTTGACAGAAGGAAATCATGTTCTTTTAGACTTAAACAAGAAATATTTAAGATCTATTAGAGATTATATCCTAGAAAATAAATATCAATTACATCATACATTCTGGTGTATTAACAATGACTCTGCAGATACCGGAGGGCTTTTGACCAGGGATGAAGGTACTCCATTCCCCGGAAGTAGAGATTATAAATGGAACGATAATAAATATGATAATTATCTCTACCCTACCCTCTGGAAGACTGAAGATGGGAAGTTTATAGGACTTGATCATAAGGTGCCCCTAGGTAGAAATGGTGTGTCCTTAAATGAATATTACAACTCTCCATCTACACCTACTCCGTCCCCTTTCGTCACTCCCAGTCCAACCCCTAGCTTAACTCCTAGTCCAACACCTTCAGCTACCCCAAGTCCCACTCCTTCGGTTACTCCAAGGCCAACTCCTAGCTTAACTCCTACTCCAACACCTACGGCTACTCCAAGTCCCACTCCACTGAAACTAAAAACAGAAGTTAATGCTTGGAATAGTGGATATACTATGACTATCTATATAACTAATACATCATCCGTAGATATAAAAGACTGGACCCTAGTACTATCTGATGCTGATTTTACCATTGAAAGCATCTGGAATGCCTCACTTACACAAGAAGGAAACAGGCTTATAATTACCCCTTTGAACTGGAATAGTAGCATAGCTGCCGGTGATACCATAAGCTTTGGCTTCCAAGGCAGCGGATCTGTTAATTCCGATTTTGAATATTATATAGTCAATTAAAAATAAGGGATAGGTCCACCAGCCTATCCCACTTTTTATTAGTACAATCCTTTATAATAAGAATCTTATCATTATTCTAATACTGATAACCATAACTTTTCAGATTCTATAACCAAATCAGATATGAATTTTATAAAGGCTTCATAATCCATAGTTGTATGTGCAATATCTAACACATCATAGTATTTTGCCCTGTCTTTATTTTTTATAATAATTGGCGTATATCCATTCTTCATTAATTCAAAATTTAATAGAAGTCTTGCAGTCCTTCCATTACCGTCAATAAAAGGATGGATTTTTACAAATTCACCATGTAATAGTGTTGCCCTTACAACCGGATGATAGTCCCTCCAATAATTTTTATATTCTTCAATAAGCTTTTGCATTAAATAAGATACTTCATAATGCTTGGGGGGGATATGTTTTGCACCACTTATAACAACATTCACATCTCTATATTTCCCGGCATTTTTATTATCAATTTCCTTTAGTACTAAAGAATGAATGTTTCTTATATTCCATTCAGAAAGAGTTTCCTTCTTGGAGATTAAATCCTCTACAAACAAAATTGCATCACGATGATTGATAATTTCTAGATGTTCAACCAAACTTTTCCCACCAACAGTAATACCTTCAAGCACAACTTTTGTTTCTGACATTGTCAAAGTGTTGCCTTCAATTGCATTGCTATTATAAGTCCATTCTACAATAAGCTTTTCATGAAGTGAGTCAGCAAGTTCTTTTGAAAATGGCCTATAATTATCTATTCTATCTTTAAGAGAATCAATATAAGTAAAATCATATTCTAAACCAAAATATTTTTTATTAATAAACTCTCTTGCATCAATTGGCTTAGTAGCATGAGAAGGTATTAGCCAATTTCGACCAACCTTTACTGCTCCTTCAATTCGCCCTTCTCGGCATAACAATCGTATCCTACTATCACTTATTTTCCATCTTTCACTTGCTTCTTTTATGCTTATATATTTCACTGGCACCACCTCATCTATATATTATTCCTATATCGGAATAATGTCAATGTTGTTTTATATTAATCTAAAATAAGTTTAAATAAACATCATTTAAATTTTTCCAAATACGTTCTGTTAATATTTTACTATTTATAGTATAATTTAGGCAATAACAGGGTTTTTACTCTTATTATGTAGAATATTCCATATTTGAACTAATCTTATGCCTTATATATCACTGAGCTTTTTACTATATCTTTAGTGTAATTATTAGGCATAGATTAAATAATAAAATGGAGGGTGTATATTATGAAAATGAAGAAAAAGAGTATTTTATCATTACTACTGCTGCTAGTAATGGTCTGCACTTATGCTGCTGTGCCTAACCGGTCTATGGCATATGCAAATTCCAAGGAACAAGCAGTGCAAAGTGAGCCATCAAATGAGGAAGTAGTTTTATTTGAAGGCTCAGCTACTTCATCTGATTGGGGTCAAGCAGTAACCTTATATTCCGGTTCGGACTTTTCTAAAGGTGATTTAACACCGCAAGCACAGATTGCAGTTACATATGAAGGGTTAAAAGCACCGGTACTGTCTTTACAAAGTTGGACACATAATGATATTTGGCAAAATGTTTTTCCCAGCTATACCAGTGACGGAGTTGCTTATTTTAGTGTGTCCGATATGATCAGTGCATATGAGATGGCATATGGAGAAGGGTATTCATCTCATTTTCAGGATTTAGATGCTATCTATGTATCAGATGCCGGAGCCGACCTTGTAGTGACTAAAGTTACAATTACTCGAAAGACAATAGAGTCAAATTATTATAATCAAGGTGATATAACCAAGGTTACCATAAAAGCCTTTGCCCAAAACACTACCAATGATTGGACCTGGATGAGCATGGACAATATGGTAAACCTAGTCTATCAGACAAATACAGTACTTAATGCAACAAATACAAGCAATGTATTTTCAAAGGTCAATAGCTCTGCTAACTTTGGTTTACAAGTAAGTGATGACAAACTTATAGCCGGAGAAGGAAGCAGATTAAAATTCCATATCGGAACTGTTATCGTAAAAGCAGAGGGTTATGATGACCTTGTGATTGATCTTAATAAAGAATATAACGAATCCTATCTGGCAGAGACTGTTTCATGGGGACTTACAGGCAATAACACTATGATTATCCTAAATAATTACCTGCCCACTGATGAAGCTGAAAAAACTGATTATATTCATAATATTACTGAAGTAATATGTGATATTACCTTAACTGATTATGAATTTATTCCTGCAGAAGTAGAAGGACCGGAATTTCCCGATGACTATACCTATCCCACAACCATGAGAGATATATCTGCTATGGAATTAGTTAAAGAATTGAAGGTTGGCTGGAATTTAGGTAATTCCTTAGAAGCAAACGGTGGAGAAACAAATTGGGGTAATCCGGTTACTAAAAGAAAAATGATCGATGCCATAAAATCTGCTGGATTTAGTACACTTCGTATACCGGTTAGATGGGACGAACATTATATTGATGATAACTATACCATCGATCCGGAGTATTTGAAACGTGTCGAAACTGTAGTAAACTATGCCCTTATTAATGATATGTACGCAATTATAAATATTCATCATAATCAATTACAGACCCAGGCAAACGAAAAAAGTAAAGAAAAAGTACTGGCGGAGTTAGAAGCTGTATGGACACAGATTGCTAATTATTTTAAAGATTATGGTGATAAACTGATATTTGAAGTTCTTAATGAGCCAAGAAACGGTGATGATTGGGTCGGCAATACAAGCTTATATGAAATTGTAAATGAATATAATGCCAAGGCTCTTTCTGCCATCCGCAAAACCGGAGGAAACAATGAAAAGAGATTAGTTATGCTACCTACCTATGCGGCATCGGCAGACTATAGCAAAATCATCGCCATGAAAGTACCGGATGATGAACATGTTGCAGTATCTCTTCATGCTTATACCCCATATGATTTTGCCTTAAATACTGCAGCCGGATCCCAGACCACATTTGGTGAAAATGATAAGAAAATTCTTGATAAACTGTTTAAGTTAATATATGAAACCTTTGTAGAAAAAGGAATTCCTGTAGTACTGGGAGAATTTGCAGCTACCAATAAAGATAATCTAGAAGACAGAGTAGAATATGCATATTATTATGCACAGGCTGCAGCACATTATGAAATCCCCATATGCTGGTGGGATAACGGAGTCTTTGATACAATCGGAGAATCACTGGGAATATTCAATAGGCGAACTCTAACTTTTGTTTATCCTGAAATTTTACAAGCCCTAATGGAAGGTTGGTCCAGTGAAAAAGAAATTACTGACCTAGACCCTGATGTTTTATTTAGTGGTACAGGAACTTCCTCCAATTGGGGGCAGGCTGTTGCTCTTCAACTGGGACTGGATTTTGTATTTGAAGATTTTATAGAGGGTCTTATAATAGCAGCTGAGTACCAAAGCGAAAATCCCCCAGAGTTAATTCTTCAAGGACAAACTGAAGGGGTATATTGGGTTAAGATAAATCCTAATAAGATAGAAACAAAGGATACAACAAATATTGCCTATTTTACCTTATCAGATATGGTAGAAGCATATAAGAATGCTCTTGCTGATTATGATAGCTATGATACTATATTTCCTACCCTTGCCTCCATTTATATTGGAGATACCGGTGTTGACCTAACAGTGACAAAGGTTTATAAAACATATATAAATAACTTCACATTACCATCTGTGGAGCTTTCTACAAATAATTACTATAACACCGTCAGTCAGACTTATACTATTAGCTCAGAACAAGGAGATATTGATTTATCTAAGCTTAAAATTGTATACTCCGCAAAAGGAATGAGTACAGCAAAACATAATGTATGGTGTTGTTATGCCGACTTAATTGAGGACAATCCCTTCAGATATAGTCAAATAACAGACTCAATTAATTGCCATATAGATAATGCTAAATTAACCATAACTTTTGATGATAGTATTATATGTCCGGAGAATACAGGGAAAGTAACCTTAATAATACAGTTTGCTAAGTCAGATTGGTCATATTATGACACTCTTTCCGACCCTTCTCTTGAGATTTATTATAACGGAACACTTGTTAAGTAATAGTAAGTGGTAAAATAAAAACAGAAAAGCCAACTTAATCAGGCTTTTCTGTTTTTATTTATAAATATATATAATTTAAAGAATGACAGCAGTATAAATCTACAATTTATAATCTATATTTTAATAACCGCTAATTTGTAATTCCTTGGATTGGCGATTTTTATTGTTAATAAAATATATAATAACTTAGAAGTGGATTTTAGTATATAAAACAAGTATAATATCAGATACAGTGACAACTAGGATTAAAATGAAACTTATAATTAGAAGGACTTAGGTGATTAAATGATAGTTTCAAGACAAGAGATGCAACGATTACTAAAAATTGAACGGGAATATAAAAATGCTCTTATTTACATAGAAGAAATTTCAAAAAACTATAATGATACCAGTAACCAATTGAAATCTAAACAGGAGGAACTGCTAAATTTATACTCCCAGATTACTTATTATAAAAATGAAATTGCAAAATATAATGAAATTACTGTTGAAGTTGAGGAATATGTCCGTGAAAGAGAAGATGAGATATCTAGACTTAACAGTAAAGCAAGTCATTATGAAGTAAAGTTAAATAATTTAATTAAGGAAAATGAAGACCTTACAAACTTAATAAAAGAATATAAACAAGAAGTTCAGCATCTTGAATTAAGTCTTATGAATAGAGATACTGAAATTGATTCATATAAAGTAGGTTTGAAGGAAAGAGAAGAAAAGATAAATTATATGGCAGAACTTCTTAAAGAATCAGAAGTTATTGTTACTAATAAAGACAATGAAATTAATATACTAAAAGAGAAAATAAATACTCTTGAAAAAGCAAATAAAGAGAAAGAGTCTGATTTACATTCTAAAACAGATTTAATCTCCTCTTTAGAAAATGATTTAGAAAAGACAAGCCAAGCCTTAAAACAGAACAAAAAAGAATTAGAAGATACTGTAACAGATTTAAATAGCACCATAGAAGCTTTAGAAAAAAGCAATAATGAAAATAAACAATTACAAAAGCAGCTTGCCGAAAAAGAACAGCTGTTAAAGGTGGCTAATAATAATTTATTACATAAGGAAAACATAGTAAAAAATCTAAATAAAGAATTGTCTGAAAAAACAAATAGTTATAATCAATTAAAGAAGGTTTTAGATAAGAAGGAAGAACAAATAAAAGGCCTTACAAATAGCCTAAAGAATAATGAAAGTACAATTCAAAATCTTCAAAATAACTTAGCAGAGCAAGATAATATAAGTAAAGAACTGGAGATGAAAATAAAGGAAAAAGAAAGTTTAATATTATCTCTCCAAAGTACTCTAGAAGATAAAGATCTTGAGATAGAGGCCCTCCAAGAAGATATTAAAGAAAACAACAATACAATTGCACAGCTTCAAAATGATTTATTAGAGAGTAAAAATAATATTAATACCCTTAATGCAAATTTATCAGAAAGGGACAATATTATTAATAATCTTCAAGTGGATATTAAAGAAGATAAAAGTATAATTGCTTCTCTTAATGATGATTTATTAGAAAAAGATAATTTGATCAAAGAATTTCATGAAGATATAAAAGAAAAAGATCTACATATAGAAAAACTAGGTTCTGATTTAACCAAGCAAGGGTATAAATTTGAAGAGGTATATAACAACTTAGCTACAGCCAAAGAAACTATAGAAACCCTTGAAAAACAGTTAGATGAAGAAAAAACTAAAAATGCAGCCGTTGAATCAAAGCTAGATCATATGAATATTTTAGTAAAGAACCAAAAAGATGAAATTGAAAATATGAGTAGCTTGTTATCTGATAGAAAATCTCAAATCTACCAACTAGAACAAAAGTTAGCTAAGCTAAATAAAGAACAGAAGCTTTATTCCAATCGCATAAAAGAATTAGAACTTAGTTTATCTCAATATTCTTCAATGGAAGAAGAAATCAATGAAAAAAATGAATTCATTGAAACACTAAAAAATACTATATCTAACAAAACAAATGAATTATGGGAACAGGAAAATATTATAGTACAATTACAAGATAATATAGTAACATTATCCTTAAAATTAGATGACTCTACTAATAAAATCAATGAATTGCAGGCAAATAATGATAGCTTAATTACTACCATTGATAAAAAAGAAGAAATCATAAGAACCATTGAAGCAAGATCAGAAAGTGATACAAAAGAAATAAATCAATTGAAAAACCAGTTAAAAGAGAAGCATGCAATTCTTGATGAATATGAAACAAAACTTCTTGAACTAATGATAGAATTAGATGAACTTAGACATAATAAAAATTAAATGTAAGAATCGTATAATTGCATTAAAAACTAAAAGATAAAACAATAATAGTATTCATGTATACAAAGGAGACATTCTATGGGATTTTTGATGAATTTAAGTGGCCCTATTCTATATCTTATTATTTTTGCCGCAAAAACAATTGAGGTATCAATTGCAACCGTTCGCTTAGTGCTAGTTAACAAAGGAGAACGGGTAAAGGGAGCCGTTCTTGGTTTTATAGAAATACTAATTTGGATATCATTAGTAAGCTCTGTGCTTAATAATATTACTGACGATCCCTTTAAAATTATCGCTTACGCTGCCGGATTTTCATTAGGTAATTACCTGGGAGTATCAATAGAATCTAAAGTTGCAATTGGCCTTGCCTCTCTTTATGTGGTAGTAGATTCGGAAGCTGGTAATGTACTGGCAAATCTTCTTAGAGATCACGATTATGGAGTTACCATTATTGATGGAAAAGGCAAGGATGATAGTATAAAAAGTCTTTTATTTATCCAGCTTAAAAGAAAGAAAATTCCGGCTACCATTAAGCTTATAAAAGAACACTACCCTAATGCATATATAAGTGTTAACGACGTTAAATCAACTGTCGGTGGATTTATTAAAAAGTAATATTAAACTTCTATTATCATTCCTATATTTCATAAGCCACAGACTTTATCTTGCAACTTAGGGATAAAATCTGTGGCCTTTTTTTCTAAAGCTTACTATTTAAATATATTATCTTATTTTTGTGTATCTGCATATATTTCCATGGCGTCACGCATAAATAAAGCCAAACCATCACCAAACTTATCAATATTTCTTGTAAATCTCTCATCATCTACATACATTTGCCCTAATCCTTTAAAAGCTTCCGGTGAGTAGTTTCCCATTTTATTTAGAAGCTGATTCCACTCCTTAATTCCTTCTTGTGCTTCTTTAGAAGCAGGTGATAAATGTCGCAGTGAAGCCAGCTTGCAAAATATTTCATTAAATCTTTCTTGATCGGTTAAAGTCATATTTTTAGCTTTTTCATTTGCTTCATCTACGGCTTTATCCCCCCACCTTTTTCTTGCTTCTTCTTCATATGGATTTTTGCTAAAATCAAATCCTTCAAATTTATCTTTAATAGACATTTGTATTTCTCCTTTCCCGTGTTTAATAGTTTTCTCAATAGTCTGAATCATTTTATCCAGCCTGCTTCTTTTTTCTAGAAGCATTTTATGCTGGAGTTTTAGGGCTTCTTGTCTTTCAAATGTTGGACTATCAAGAATTTCTTTGATTTTCTTTAGAGAAAAACCAAGTTCTTTAAAGAACAGAATTTGCTGCAAAGTCTCTAGATTCTTCTCTGAATATATACGATATCCAGCCTCAGTAGTTTTATCTGGGCTAAGTAGTCCAATTTCATCATAATAATGTAGTGTGCGCACACTAATACCTATTAAATCAGCAACTTCCTTAACTTTCATATGGCCTTTCTCCCTTCATCAATAACTATATAGTATCACGTAAGGTGAGAGTCAATACAAAAATATATTAATCAATCCCTATATTAGGATTACTCCACTGATCTAAGCTAACCATCTTTTTAAGATTATTAAAATTACAAGTATTCTTTATGTAATAATACTTTGCTTTATTTTTTCTCACATGCTTTACAAATACCTCATAACCTTCTGCCGGATAAATCTCCATTAATAATAGATCTCCAAATTCTAAGATTACAGGATCTTCATTGGGTATATCATCGGCTGAAGCAAAAACCACCATAGAATCAGTTATAGATTTTATAATAGGATTTATATTAGCCTCTGAGATTAACACCTTTTCTCCACCATATTGACCATGGATTTTCATACCACATTTAACCACGCTGGAGTTTACTTCATTATAAATTATATCGCACTGTCTTTTATACCAGACCCCTCTTACTACTATTCCAATCATGGCAAATAATACAGCAGATCCAATAATAGCCCATATTATTTTAAAGTCAAATTTTTTCCTCCTATATTCTTGAAAACTCCTATTAAGCATAATAATCTCAACCTCTCATTTGTCTAATTGTAAATCCTTTCATCTCATTGTCGTTACAATATATCACATTATTTTCCTTTTGTAAACTAATTATAATACTATAAACAAAAAAAGCGATATGCCTTGGCATATCGCTTTTGATTTTATAGTACTATATTATTCTACTGTGTAAGGCATTAAAGCTATATGTCTTGCACGTTTAACTGCTACTGTTAAAGCTCTCTGATGCTTTGCGCAGTTACCGGTGATTCTTCTAGGAAGAATCTTACCTCTTTCAGAAACATATCTCTTTAATTTATTTACATCTTTATAATCTATACCTGTATGGTTTTTATCAGCACAAAATACGCAGACTTTCCTTCTTCTACGGCTGAAGGTTCTTCTTTTTGCCTGAGAATCGCTTTTGTCATTCTTATTGGCCATGCTGTAACCTCCTTATCCATTTTTCTATATACGATTAATTAAAAGGTAATTCTTCATCAATACCATCAGGAATATTCATAAAACCATCTCCCATAGCTGAGCTAGGTTCAGGTCTGAAATCCCTTTGATAATTATTAGCGGACGCATCCGGGTTGTTTGCTTTGCTTTCAACAAACTCAATTTCTTCTACAACCACATCTGTAGTGTAGATTTTTTGTCCTTCATTATTAGTATAACTACCGGTTTGAATTCGTCCTACAGCTCCCATCTTCATACCCTGTCTAAAATATTTTTCTACAAACTCAGCTTGTTTACCAAAGCAAACACAGCCTATAAAGTCTGCATCCTGGGTATCATTAGCTCTCTTAAACCTACGGTCTACTGCTAATGTGAATCTGGCAACTGCCATTTGATTTTCCCCCTGTGAATATCTCACCATGGGATCCCTTGTTAAACGTCCGATTAAAATTACTTTATTCAATAGTTACTACCTCCCTTTTTAATTCGCCTTAGGTAGTACTCTTAGGCATCCTTTTTGATGCATAAATATCTGATTACTTTTTCCATAATACGAATTCTTTGTTCGATTTCGTTTGGAACAGTAGAATCAGCTTCGAATTGGATGAAATAGTAGTAGCCTTCTTTCATTTTCTGAATCTCATAGGCTAATTTCTTTTTGCCCCAGTCATCCACATTGGTAACTGTGCCACCGAATCTGCTAATTAAGTCTTTTACTTCTTCTAAAGTAGCTACTTTTTCTTCATCTTCGATTTTCGCATTAACAACTAAGGCTAATTCATATTGATTCATAGTTGCCTAGCACCTCCTTCTGGTCTCTGGCCCTTTTTTAAAGAGCAAGGAATATTTGTATAACATATCACAATGATTAATATTAACACAAGTTTTAAAATAAAACAACCTGTTTTTTTTACAATTATAAATAAAATTTATGTGCAATATGTAAAATTTTGTTTACTCGTATAATCTTTTATAATCTTTCAACCTCTTTTGAAGCAAGCTAAGAATATCTTCCGGAACCATATCCTTTGCTAAATCTGTATGTAATATTATGGCAGGCTGGTTTAGACTTAAATTTCTCTTAGCCAGTCTCTTTTTATTCTGAGGCAATTTGGATATAAATTCATCTCGATTTTTTAAGATAACTGCAATGGTTTCAAGGCCATGGAGATGTATAATCTCAAATTCTTTAATGTCTTTATAGGATATGAAACCATATCCTCCTATGGAAGGACAGTCTATTATTCCATCCATAGTTATAATAAATAATATTTTAGTTTTTGTTGCTTGTATAATAGCAGCTAAAAATCCAATAAGAAATATTATAGCTACCAGCAAGCCTACAATTTTATAAAACTTATTTTCCTTCATAAAACCATAAATACAAATAGCTGTTGAGGCCGCAAGCATGAAGAAACTAGCCATTGTCATAGCAAAAGCTCTATGATTGGTCTCTTCAATAATAATATCTCCCATTGGACTTCACCCCTATTATTAAAATAATACAATCTTTTTTATTTTAATCCTTTTATTTGTTTTTTTCAATAGTTTTCCATAAAAATGGATACAATAATTACAATTATCAACCAAATAATTTATACCTTTTAAAGCTGTAGCAGAATTAATTCAAACTGCTCTTTATACAATAAAAGAAGCTAGTTATTAATTCAAATAATAACTAGCTTCTCAAATATCAAATAATTTTTTATTTAATTATTTTTTATTTTGAAATACATTATTATAATTCTTAATACAATAACTGATAATATCCATAGCTTCCTCAGGTCCACCAAACTCATTTACAGCTGTCTCTTTATTCTCCAATTCCTTATAAACACTGAAAAAATGCCGCATCTCACTAAATAAATGAGCAGGTAACTCATTAATATTCTTATACATATTAAAGTTGGGGTCGTTACATGGGATAGCAATAATTTTCTCATCTCTCATTCCGTTATCAATCATGTTCATAACCCCAATGGGATAGCATTTTACCAAGGTTAAAGGCTCAATGGATTCAGAACATAGTACAAGTACATCTAGAGGGTCCAAATCATCCCCATAAGTTCTTGGTATAAATCCATAGTTTGCCGGATAATGGGTAGACGTATATAGGATACGATCGAGAATAATTAAGCCTGTCTCTTTATCCAGTTCATACTTTTTCTTACTTCCTTTTGAAATTTCAACCACAGCCACAAATTCCTTTGGTGTAATCCTGTCAGGGCTGATATCATGCCATATGTTTATCATTTCATACCACCTATACTTTCTCATTTATATTAAGTATCTTAATATAAACTTGATTTTTATGTAGTATTATAACAGAAGTATGAAAAAATACCAAATATAAAAATTATGGATATTATCTCTAACTTTGTCCATAGTAAGCGTTAGGTCCATGTTTTCTTAGAAAATGCTTATCTTGAATATACTTAGGGGCAGGGGACATCTTATTGTTAAGCTGTTCTGTCATTAAATTCATCTTTGCCACCTCTTCCAAAACAACGGCATTATAAACCGCTTCAGCAGCATTCTTACCCCAGGTAAATGGACCATGGTTTTTACACAGAACTCCCGGAACATATAAGGGATTTAAGCCGGAAAATGTCTCCACAATAACTAATCCCGTGTTCTTTTCGTATCCATTATTAACTTCTTCCTCTGTAAGGCTTCTAGTACACGGTATGTCTCCTTTAAAATAATCGGCATGGGTAGTTCCGTAGCAAGGTATGGAACGTCCTGCCTGTGCCCAGGCAGTTGCTACCGGTGAATGGGTATGGACCACACCACCTATTTCCGGGAATGCCAAATATAGTTCCAAATGGGTTGCCGTATCAGAGGAGGGGTTGAAGTTTCCCTCTACTTTATTGCCCTTTAGATCTACAACCACCATATCCTCAGGTTTTAAATCATCATAGGAAACTCCGCTTGGCTTTATAACAAATAATCCTTGCTCCCTATCAATACCACTGACGTTTCCCCAAGTATATGTTACCAATCCTCGTTTGGGAAGCTCCATATTGGCTTCATAAACCTCTTTTTTTAATTGTTCTAACATAGTATACCTCATTTCTGATACTTACATTACTTCTTTCTTAACTTTGTCTAGATAAGGGTCTCAACAGCTGACCTTTCTATGGCAAGACCGGCAGTATATAAGCTCATAAACTGCTCAAATCCCTCCACATCCTTTTTGTCCGGTTCTATAGATAGTCCTTTCATATCTGCAAATACCCGGCTTTCAAGATAGCTATCCAAAGTATCCTCTTCTTTTTTATGAAGCATATAATCAGCTAAAATAGCAATACCCCAGGCTCCACCTTCTCCGGCGGTTTCCATAACAGTTACCGGAGTGTTCATGGCGGCGGCAAGAATCCTTTGTCCGACACCCTCGGTCTTAAAAAATCCTCCATGTCCCAGAACCTTATCTACTACCACCTTTTCTTCCTTAAATAATATATCTAAACCGGTCTTTAATGCTCCAAGTGCAGTATACAGATGGACCCTCATAAAGTTTGCCAAGTTAAATTTAGCATCAGGCTTTCTTACAAATAAGGGCCTTCCCTCCTCAAAGTGGGTAATGTGTTCACCGGAATAATATCCGTAGGACAGTAATCCGCCGCAATCTGCATCACCGCTTAAGGCCTTGTTATAAAGTACGGAATATAGTTTTGTTGTATCTACTTCAATATTCATAGCCTTTGCAAACTCGCCAAATAAAGATACCCAGGCATTTAAATCTGAAGTACAGTTATTGCTATGTACCATGGCAACAGGATCCCCTGCCGGAGTCATAACTATGTCTATCTCCTTATGGACTTTCTTTAAATCCTCTTCCAATACAACCATGGCAAAAACACTGGTTCCGGCAGAAACATTACTGCTTCTTTTGGCTACACTGTTAGTAGCAACCATTCCGGTTCCGGCATCTCCTTCCGGAGGACAAAGGGGAATTCCCGGCTTTAGATTACCCCTAGGATCAAGAAGCTTAGCTCCTTCTTCCGTAAGTTTTCCGGCATATTCACCTGCCACCAAAACCTTAGGAAGAATATCACGAAGCTTCCACGGAAAACCTTTATCTGCAATTAACCGGTCAAATTGATTTATCATGGTTTCATTAAAGTCCTTGGTCTTAACATCCACAGGGAACATACCTGCTGCATCCCCTATACCAAGAACTTTTTCACCGGTAAGTTTCCAATGGACATATCCTTCTAGGGTTATAAGATAGTCTATTTCTGCCACATGCTCTTCTTTATTTAATATAGCTTGATATAGATGAGCAATGCTCCATCTTTGGGGTATATTAAAGTTAAATAATTCTGTTAATTTATCTGAAGCAGGTCCTGTAATAGTATTTCTCCATGTACGGAAAGGAACCAGAAGCTCTCCTGCCTTATTAAAAGCCATATAACCATGCATCATTGCACTAATACCAATGGCACCTATGTTGCTAATAGTTACTCCATACTGCTTCTCTACTTCATCAGCCAGGTCCCGGTAGCTTCCTTGTACCCCTTCCCATATATCTTCCAGTGTATAGGTCCATATATTATCAATGTAGCGGTTCTCCCAGTCATGCTTACCTATTGCAAGTGGCATATAATTTTCATCCATTAATACAGCCTTTATCCTGGTTGAACCAAGTTCAATACCTAAAGTGGTTCTGCCACTGTTAATTGCTTCTATTCTTAAATTTTTATTCATTAAAACCCCTCCAACTTCAATTTTCATTAAAGAAAATAATTAGCGAAATGCAATGGAATTCCACAGCAATTCGTTTTTAAGGGTCCTAATATTCGTATCCTTATCAATATATACAGCCTCAATGCCCATGGCTGCTGCCCAATCTCCCATTTGTTCTGCACTAAGATCATAGGTAAATGCCGTATGATGGGCACCACCTGATAAAATCCAGGCTTCCGCACCAACTTCAAGATTTGGCATAGGAGTCCAAAAAGCCGTAGCCACAGGAAGTTTCGGCATAGGTTTTTCGGTCTTTTTACATTCAACCTCATTTATAATTAAGCGGAATCTATTGCCCAAATCTACTAATGATGTAGCTATGGCAGGACCGGTCTTAGAGGTAAATACTAATCTTGCAGGATCTTCTCTGTCACCCATGGATAAAGGACAAACCTTAATTCCTATAGGGCCATCTGATACAGAAGGACATACTTCCAGCATATGTGCCTGAAGGATTCCTTCCTTACCGGGTACCAGGTTATAGGTATAGTCTTCCATAAATGAAGTTCCCTTGGCATCTTTTATGTCGGCAGTCATAACCTTCATTAATCTAACCATGGCTGCTGTCTTCCAATCACCTTCTCCGCCAAATCCATAGCCCTTTTCCATAAGCCGCTGTATAGCCAGTCCCGGAAGCTGCTGCAGACTTCCCAAATCACCAAAATGAGTTACAATAGCATGATAGTTCTTTTCTTTTAAGAACTTCTCAAATCCAAGTTCAATAGCTGCCTGAACTGCCACATGTCTGCGAAACTCCTTTTCGTCCCTACCTTCAAGTAAAATATCATACTTGCTGTAATATTCCTCTACCAATACATCTACCTCTGGGGAAGGTACAGCACTTACATATTCGGCTATTTCATTTACCGGATAAGTATCAACTTCCCAGCCAAATTTTATTTGGGCCTCAACCTTATCCCCTTCAGTAACAGCCACATTTCTCATATTATCGGCTATACGAAGTACACGGATATGGCTGCTTTCTATAACACCTATGGCGGTTCTCATCCAGCTTGCAATACGTTTTAGTACATTTTCATTACTCCAGTGTCCAACTACTACCTTTCGCTCTATTCCCATCCTAGAAACAATATGACCAAACTCTCTGTCTCCATGGGCAGACTGATTTTCATTCATAAAATCCATATCTATAGTGTCATAAGGTATTTCTTGATTAAATTGTGTATGTAAATGAAGAAGTGGCTTTCTATACTCTTGAAGGCCCAAAATCCATGATTTTGCCGGAGAAAAAGTATGCATCCATGTAATTACACCTGCACATTCTTGATCTTCATTTGCCTCATTAAACAGTTTACGAATAGATACACTATCAAGCAAAGTAGGTTTCCACTGAAGCTTAAAAGGAAGTAATCCGGATTCGTTCATTTTTTCAACCATTATTTTTGAGTGCTCTGCCACATTTGCAAGACATTCATCACCATATAAATCCTGTGAGCCTGTTGCAAACCAAAAAACATAATCTTTTTTAATCATTTTTCTTATCCTCCTTTATATAACTTTTCCTCAACTAAATTACCTAAAATTATCATAAACAAATCCCCTTTGTCTGACAATTTCTTAACACCGCACTTACGAATAAAAAGTTACCTAATCCGACCTCATTTCTCTTGCTTCTATATTAAATATTATTTATACTTATTACATAAAGTAGTAGGAGAAGATAATATGAGTTTGCAAAAATTATGTCAAGATATATCATGTAATGATCCAAATATACTAGAGGAAGGAAGCCATATTGGCTCCCGTATAATGTGTCCGGAATATTCTCTTCATGTAAAGGATATAAAAACCTACCCCCTTTCTCAGGAAGAAAGGATTTTTGCCCTTTGCTGGACAATCTTTCCTAACAATAGGCTATATGGTACCATCAAACCCTCACTTGTTTCCTTTTCCTACGGCTGTACTTTTAAGGAAGGCTGCAGAACCCAGATGCATACCCATGAATATCTTGAACTAGCTTATGTAGTCTCCGGTACCTTTCGCCAGCAGATACTTGGCAATGATATAATCTTTAAGCAGGGAGAACTATGGCTCATTGATAAAAATTGCCTTCATCAAGATTACCTTGATCCTGAACCTGCCTGTATACTATTTTTAGGAATTGCCAACGAGATGTTTGACAGTATAATATCTAGCCAAGTGGCAGATGAACGGATAATATCCTTTCTTCAAACAGCCCTAATGAAGCAGAAAGATCTTTGGCAGTATCTGCACTTTAAACCAAAGGACAAAAACAACAAACAAATGGAAGAATATCTAACCAAGCTTTTAAATGAACTAATCATTTATGATAAAGCTTCAAATTATATATGCCATGGCTTGCTTATGAGGATATTTAGGCTACTTAGCTCAGACTATGATATATCCTTATCAAGCAAAATGCAGAAAAAGATGAACTGGCTCTTATTTCAGGAGATAACATCATATATTAAGGAAAACTACAGAGACATCTCCTTAAAGCAACTGTCCAAAAATTTTCATTTCCATGAAGATTATTTTAATAGGCTATTAAAAGCAAAGACCGGAATGACTTATACAGAATATATTCAGAATATCCGAATTAAAGAAGCAGAAAAGCTACTTCTTAATACTAAGCTTACCATAGACGAAATAGCTGTCAGGGTGGGCTATCAAAACAAAGGATACTTTTATAGGATATTTGTTGACAAGCACAAGATGACCCCTGCACAATATAGAAAAGAAAAGCTTATTTAAAAATTAAAATTATTTAAGAAATCATCTTGATTAATATTGCAAAATACTTTATATGTTATAATACTAAAGTTATATAACACAGATAGGAGGTTTTATTATAAATACCATATATGAAATATCACCGAAAATTTATTGGGTAGGAGGAAATGACAGACGTATTGAGCTTTTTGAAAATATGTTTCCCCTGCCAAATGGAGTTGCTTATAACTCTTATTTAATTAATGATGAAAAAACAGCCCTGCTTGATACAGTGGACGCTGCCATCAGTGCAGAATATCTTGAAAATATTACCCATGCCCTTAATGGCAGGCAGTTAGATTACCTGGTAATAAACCATATGGAACCGGATCATTGTGCCAATATAGAAGAAATCCTAAGACGCTATCCCAGTGTAAAAGTAATAGGTAATCCAAAGACATTCCAATTTTTCAGACAGTATTACACCATGGACATGTCCGATAACTATATAGAGGTTAAGGAAGGTCAGGAAATTTGTCTTGGCAGTCATACACTACGTTTTTATATGGCTCCTATGGTTCATTGGCCTGAGGTAATGGTTACTTATGAAACATCCAAGGGTATACTATTTTCAGCCGATGCCTTCGGCGCTTTTGGGGCAATCTCCGGTAATATCTTTGCAGATGAGCTGGAATACGACAGCTACTTTCTTGATGAAGCCAGACGCTATTATACCAACATAGTAGGCCGTTATGGGAACCAGGTACAGGCCTTATTTAAGAAGTTATCCGGCTTAGAAATTAATATGATTTGCGGTTTACATGGTCATCTATGGCGCGGGGATATGATTCCTTACATCATGGACAAGTACGACAAATGGAGCAAGTACCTTCCCGAAAAGAAAGGTGTTGTACTGGCCTATGGATCAATGTATGGTAATACGGAAAATGCCGTTAATGCCCTTGCTGTCAAACTAGCCCAAAGGGGAATTAAGGATATCAGAGTATACGATGTTTCAAAAACTCATCCTTCCTATATTATATCGGATATTTTTAAATACAGTCATGTGGTCTTTGCAGCCCCAACCTACAATATGAACTTATACTTCCCTATGGATTCACTTATAAGGGAACTTGCAGTACTAAATATAAGTAATCGTAAAGTCTCCTTAATCGGAAACCATACCTGGGCATCTGCTGCACTGAAGAATATGACAGAGATGATAAGTAATATGAAAAATATGGAGATTGTGGGTACACCAATTGATATTAAGTCCTCCCTAAGGGAAGATAGAGAAGGAGAACTTGATAATCTGGCAGATGCAATTTATGAATCTATGGATGATTAAATAAAAATTTAAACAATATGAATATACTATTAAAGTCCTGAAAGTTTATAAATAAACTTTACAGGACTTTTTTGATTTCTTACCTTTTGCTTATGGATTAACTCCCATACTCATAATACTATCGCTGGGAAATATTATAGTAGCTCTTTGGATTTTAGAAAACCCAATTATATGTAAATAGGTTAGATAAGCTCAGCCATTTAGAATAATAAAAAAAGATTCCCTATATCATATGCTTCTTACATATGCTTCTTAGGAAATCTTTTTTATATACTTAATTAACTTAAATACTTATATAATAATTTTATAAAATACACTATACTTACTTCTAGTTCTTATATGCCTCTCTAACATCTATAATCATCTGACTTGTAGATGTAATTCCACCTCCGGACAAATACCAAATATCCGGATTAAGAGATACTATCCTATTATTAATAGCAGCATTTGTTACATTAACTAAGTCATTATCCAATACTGCGTTGGCAGTATTGGTTCCCCCTACCACCAAGGTACGGTCAATAACTAAGATAATATCCGGATTCTTGTCTGCTATATATTCAAAGTTAACAGACTGCCCATGGGTTGATGATTCTATGTTTTCATCTGCTGCTTTTGCACCTAAGATATCATGAATCATACCAAATCTAGAACCGGATCCATATACACTTACAGAACCATCATTAGTAAGTAAAATCAAAACTTTTTCATTACTTTCTGCAGTAATAGCCTGTACCTCTTCCACCAGACTATTTAGCTTATTAATAGCTTCTTCTGCTTCATTTTCTTTACTAAAAATCTGAGCCACATAACCTATATTGGTTTTAACATCATCTAAATAAGTATCACCATTGGTCTCAACATAAATAGTAGGAGCAATTTCTAATAGCTGATCATAATAATCCTGCTGCCTTCCACTAATAAATATAACATCCGGCTCAAACTCAAATATAGCTTCTAAATCAGGCTCTTTAAGGGAACCAACGCTGCTAGCATTTTCAAACTTGCTTAAATAAGCAGGTAGACTACTTACTGCTGTGGCGATTTCCACATCAATTCCCAGGGCATCGATAATATCAAGAATACCATAATCTAATACCACCGCTTTTTTAACATCGGCAGCGACTGTTACTGTACCCTTAATATGTTCAATAGTAACTGAAGCATAAGCTGCAGAATCATTAGTATCCTTGGATGCTTCTTGTGATGTATTAGAAGAATCAATGTTACTTGCCACTTCTTTCTTACTGCAAGCTCCCAGTAGTCCCATAATCAAGCCTACTGATAAAATAATATATAAAAACTTTTTCATCTTCATTACTCCTTTATTTAAATTATAGATTTAATTTTTAACTATAATATAGGCATATGTTTTTTCCGCAATAATTTTGAACAGAAATATCCATTCCATATATATCGTATAAAACTCCGCTTTCTATTATCTGACATGTATTGCCTTGTTTTATTATCTTTCCATCCTTCATAGCAACTACATAATCTGCATAACAGGATACAAAATTGATATCATGAATAACAACCATGATGGTTTTACCCCGTTCATTTACCAGCCTTTTTAAGACCTTCATTATCTTAACAGAGTGCTTCATATCCAGGTTGTTTAAAGGCTCATCTAGAAATATATATTCTGTATCCTGGGCAATTACCATGGCTATATAGGCCATTTGTCTTTGACCTCCACTAAGTTCATCTAAATATCGGTCTTGCAAATCCATAAGCCCCATATATTCTAAGGCGTCATTTACATGTTTTAAATCTTCTTTACTAAGCCTTCCTTTGGAGTAAGGAAATCGTCCAAAGGACACTAATTCTCGGACAGTCAAACGAATATTTAAGAAGTTGCTTTGTTTTAAAATGGATAGGCGTTTAGATAAATCTATGCTCTTCCATTGCCTAAGCTCTTTATTGTCAATAAATACTTCCCCACCATCTTTTTTTAAGGTTCTGCTTATCATGGATATTAATGTACTTTTACCGGCACCGTTACTTCCTATAAAAGCTATAATTTTTCCTTTAGGTATATCCAAATCTACATTGTCTACAACTTTTTTGTCACCATATCTTTTTGTTATATTTCTTACAGCAATCATTGTTTTCTCTCCTTTAACATAAGGTATAAGAAATAAATACCTCCAATAAAATTAATGATAACACTCATAGTAGTTTCGAACCGGAATATCCTCTCAGTAACCAATAGCCCCGCCGTTAAAAAGAAAATACCAAGAAGTGTGGTCCCGATTGTTAAGCTTCGATGTGAATAGCTAGCTAAGACATGTCTGGCAAGATTAACAATCAGTATGCCTAAAAATGTTATGGGGCCAACCAGTGCGGTAGATACAGATATTAGTACTGCTGATATAATTAAAGTCTTTAATACAAGTTTCTTATAGTCAACTCCCAGGTTAATTGCATTTTCAGCTCCTAAGGATACTACATCCAAATAGGGTAGATCCTTTATTGAAATTATAAAAACTACAAGAATAATAAATATACTTATCCCTATTAACTTGGAATTAATATTATTGAAACTTGCAAACATCCTTCCTTGTAAAACTGAAAATTCATTTGGGTCTAACAGTACCTGCATAAAAGTAGCCATACCGTTAAACAATCCACCCATTATCATACCTGTAAGTACCAGGAAGTAAACATTCTTACTTTCACCGCGAAACAGCAGTAAAAATAATAGACATGCCGCAGATATCATAAATCCCACTGATATCAAAAAATGGGGATATCCAATCATCTGTGATAATGCTTTCGACCCTGCAAAAAATACTATAAAAGTCTGAATAAACAAATATAAAGAATCAAGACCCATAACACTAGGTGTTAAAATATGATTATTGGTAATGGTCTGAAATGTTAATGATGAATAGCCTATGGCATAGCTTACAATAATAACTGCCAAAATCTTTGTCATTCTCCTGGGCATAAAAAAGCTAAAATTCTTAGCAGTAAGACCCGGTAATAAAAATCCAGCTATTAATACCAAGTCAAGAAGAAGTAGAAGTACTATGACTTTCTTACTTTTTTTATCCTTTAAGATGTACTCCAATTCTTCTTCCTCCTAAATAGTAATATTAAAAACATAATGCTACCCACAACACTGACAATAAGGCTGATGGAAATCTCATAGGGAAATATAATAACCCTTCCAATCATGTCACATATCAATAAAAACAAAGCACCAAAGAGGGCTGTTATGGGCAATGCATTCCTTAAATTATCTCCCACAAATATCGACACAATATTAGGAATTATAATACCTATAAAAGAAATGCTTCCTACTGTAACAACCACAGTAGATGTAATAACAGCAACAATAACCATTCCTAATAGCACCACAGCCTTATAATTAATACCTAAGCTTTTTGAAAAGCTTTCTCCCATACCGGCTATTGTAAGCTTATTGGCATAGATATAAGCTATTATCAAGAAGGGGATTCCTAGGTATAACAACTCATATCTACCTTTGATTACAAGAGAAAAATTGCCTTGAAGCCAAGATGACATATTCTGTATCATATCAAGCCTATAAGCAAAAAAGCTTGTTATGGAACTTATTACATTTCCTAACATCATACCTACTAAGGGTACTATCATAGCATTTTTAAACTTCATAGTCTGCAGAAGCTGCATAAAGACCAGGGTGCCAAGTAAAGAGCAAATAAAGGCTACTATCATCTTATAAATTGTTGCTTCCCCACCAAAAAACAGTATGGCAATCATTACTCCAAATCTGCTCCACTCCATAGTTCCGGCCGTTGATGGTGAAACAAATTTGTTATCAGTAATGGTCTGCATAATTAATCCTGATATACTTAAACTAGCTCCGGTAACCAGAATACTAATTAATCTTGGAAGCCTACTGATAAGCGCAAGATTAATGTCCGTGCTGTTTTGTGTAAAAAGGCCCAATAGATTAAAATCCTTTACACCTATAGTCAGTGAATATATAGATGATAGTATCAAAAATATAAGCCAAAATAGCTTATTATGTAATATCTTCCTTAACTTAAAATTCATTATGACCTCCGATAATATGCATATTTCCGTTAAGTCTTGCTCTAATTTATCATAATTGAGAATGAATGTCAATATCGAATATGTGGAAAAATGTACTATCGATCAATTTATTTATAGTCATAAAAACTTAATTTACCTTTAGATTTACATTCAATTGCATATGTTGTAATATTATGTTGATATGATAAAATATCTCTCTAATTATGTCTATTTGTGGATAAAGGAATTATTTTCAATGCCAAGAAAATTAAAGATAATATTATTTAACAGAATCAAAATCAGAATGTTATATGCGGTATTTTTAGTATTTTTGGTCTAATAATTTTAATAGCTTACACTACTGGTTTTATACCTAGACCTTTTTTCTATACTGGATTAGTCTTATGTTATAATTCAATCAATGTTTTTCTTGAAATTACTGCTATTGAATAAGGAAACATTGGCCTTACTAAATATAAAAAATCTCTAAACCATAAATTCTATTGGTTTAGAGATTTTTAAATTAAGGCGACACCCAGATTCGAACTGGGGATCAGGGTGTTGCAGACCCGTGCCTTACCGCTTGGCTATGTCGCCATTTTTATATTATTTGATTTAATGCTATTTTATTATAGCAATGGTTTAATTATACGTCAAGTACTAAAAATCTTACCTTTATATTATATTTGGTCTGCATATACTTAGATAAATGACATTTTAAAACCGGACTTTTATATAATGTAAAAGCCCCATGACTTACATGGGGCTATTTATCCTATAATTATTTAGACTCCTTAATTGTATTATGTAGAGAAGTGAATAGTTCATTATATTTTAATCCACTACCACTAAATCTGGTAACAGCAACATAAACACTTAGTGGTATTACTTTATCGGCATATGTAAAGGTTTGACCATTCATTTTTAAAATCATGTCTCCTATATTTGTTGCATAATCTTTATCTTTACTGTTAGTTAGAAGTACAAATTCATCTCCCCCAATACGAAAAATAACATCCTCCTTTCCTGCCACCTTTTCTATACGTTTTAGAACTTCTAGTATTGCCAAATCTCCTGCTTTAAATGATATTTCATTAATTTCATTTAGAGACTTTATGTCACAACACACAAAATAACAATCTTTTCTATCAACAAATAAATCGTATAATTCTGTTATATCAACATGTTTTCTACTACTCATATAATCATCTCCATTCTTTATAGGCAGTAACTGCCTTGGATATAATTCTGTAAATTTGGCCTTTTTACGAAAAACTGATGGGGTACATCGCCACACCTGATCAAATGCTCTAGTAAAGGCTTCAGGTGAACTGTAACAGTATTTATAGGCTATATCAAGTATACTTACCCTTGGATTAGTAACTAAATCTCTGGCTGCTTTTGTAATTCTTCGTTTTATAATATATTCTTTAACACTATGTCCATTTAAGTACTTGAAAATCTTCTGAAGGTAGGATTTTGAACAATAACATGCATGTGCAACATCTTCAGCTGTAATATTCTCATGAAGATTGTTCTCTATATAATCTAATGCACATGATAATATCTCAATTTTGTTCATAGCCACCCTCCCATATATTACACGGTACCGTATATTAATATTATATCATAAGGGTAAAACAATAATCTTGATATTTTGACTTCTTTTTACCATACTGCATCAATACCTAAAATATTACCCATACTACACGCTACATCTACACCGCCTAACTATACAAAAAAGCCTCAAAGTCATAAATACAAGACTTTGAGGCTTATATTAGATAGGCGACACCCAGATTTGAACTGGGGATCAGGGTGTTGCAGACCCGTGCCTTACCACTTGGCTATGTCGCCATATATTTTTGTCACTTATAAATTAATTAAGCAACTCCCCGAGTAGGGCTCGAACCTACAACCCCACGGTTAACAGCCGTGTGCTCTACCATTGAGCTATCGAGGATTATATTATAATAGAAAAAACAGAAAAGTCTATTATAGATTTTCTGTCCTCTTATTATATTCAAATGAATAGGCTACTATTCATTTTATTGACTAAATACTACACATGAAAATGATTTCATCCATATCTGTAAAAACCTATTTAGGTCAAGCCCTCGACCTATTAGTAACAGTCAGCTACATGTGTTACCACACTTCCACCTCTGTCCTATCTACCTTGTGGTCTTCAAGGGGTC
>Ga0209537_1001260_pt1 | contig 29117 bp, 24 predicted proteins | sample BioPla4DNA1_FD_187698 | JGI IMG/M metagenome (GOLD analysis project Ga0209537, IMG submission 187698) | Biogas fermentation microbial communities from Germany - Plant 4 DNA1 (SPAdes) (version 2) | ecosystem: Engineered > Bioreactor > Anaerobic > Digestate | place: Bielefeld, North...
GAGCAATGACAAAACAGGAATGATAAAAGCATAATAATTCTGGTGGCTATAACGGAGAGGATACACCTGTTCCCATCCCGAACACAGAAGTTAAGCTCTCCAGTGCAGAAGATACTTGGCTGGAAACAGCCCGGGAAAATATGTCGCTGCCAGATTTTTATCAGGGCCCGGAGTGTATTAGCTCCGGGCTTTGCTTATACTTAAGGTTGTACTTCTTATCCTGTGCTGCTTTGAACCGATTCTGTTCAGCCTCGTCTAATTATATGTGATGCCGTGCTTTGCTTATTTTAAGTAACCATTACACTGATAATATGTTATAATGTCTATAGCGTTACAATTCGGCCGAATACCTTGTTATGAGCCGAATGGAGAGTGTTGAAAAGAAGATATTCGACTTCTCGGACATGTCAAAAACAATTACCTATGGGGGTTAAAAATGAGAAGAAAAATTCTTATTGTTGATGACGAGAAGAACATTGTCGACATACTGAAATACAACCTGCAAAAGGAATCATTTGATACTCTGGAAGCATATGACGGAAGGCAGGCAATCGAGATAGCAGAGAGAGAAAAACCCGACCTCATCATATTGGATATAATGCTTCCGGAGATGGATGGGTTCACAGTATGCAGGAAGCTCAGGCAGACCATGCAGACTCCCATTCTCATGCTGACGGCAAGGGAAGAGGAAGTGGACAAGGTCCTGGGCCTTGAACTGGGAGCCGATGATTACATAACAAAGCCTTTCAGCCCGAGGGAACTGATGGCCAGGGTAAAAGCAAACTTAAGAAGGGTAATTGATGAGGCAGCGCCTGGCCGGACCGATGAAGTTATAAGAGTTGCCGACCTGGAGATAAACATCAACAGGTATGAAGTCAAGAGGGGCGAAACGGTTATTGAACTGACCCTCCGTGAGTTTGAACTGGTTAAGTTTCTGGCTATGCAAAAGGGTCAGGTGTTCACCCGTGAAAACCTGTTGGAGAAAGTATGGGGTTATGAATATTTTGGAGATGTGCGCACAGTTGATGTTACTGTAAGAAGGCTAAGAGAAAAGCTGGAGAAGGACCCGGGCAAACCCGAATACATTCTTACGAAGCGAGGTGTGGGCTACTATTTCAATCCTGCCCTGTAACCGTGGCCATGAAGAGGAGATATAGAAGAATCATCTTTTTCCGGAGCATTCAGTGGCGGCTGGTCGCCATACTGATCTCCACAACCCTCATACTCATGAGTGTTATATGGGTTTTTCTCAACTCTCAGCTTGGGAATATTTTTTATGCAGATTTCAAGGAAGGCATCGAACGTAATTTCGAGGAATTGTCCATAGATGAGAACACAAGCTATGAGGATCTGGAATACAAGCTTATAAACGACCCGCGCATATCCGGCCTTATCCGCGGCCTGGACAAGAGCTTTACCATTATACGCAAGAGCGATGAAGAGATCATGTATTCATCCGATCAGTACTATCAGAGGGACAAGGCCGGATTCAGAAACGCGATCTATAAGTCGGAGAATCTTCTTGCCGCGCTGACTAAAAGCGGAACCACGGCCGTCTCCCAGAACCGGAACTATACAAGGTCCAGGCCGGGGGATTTCTACGACTATGTAAGGGTACAGACCCTGAAAGACGGCGATTACATACTGTTCTTCAAATACGATCGCCAAAGGGCTTTGAATGTGATCGGGGAACTCAATGGCGTCATCCTTTGGGGAATGCTTGTTTCCATTCTTGCCGCACTCGGCATAGGATACCTTCTGGCCAGGACAATCACAAGACCCATTGCAAATATCATGAAGAAAGCCGAGAAGATTTCCAGGGGCGACTTCGGGCAGAAGCTGGACATCATATCAAACGATGAGATAGGAAAACTGGCGAAAACCTTCAATTTTATGTCCTCCAAGCTCAGGGAAACCCTGGCGGAGATCACAAGTGAAAAGAAAAAAATTGAAACCATCATGAAGAATATGACCGACGGCGTTGTGGCATTTGACAATAACGGCGCCGTGGTGCATATCAATGACACCGCAAAGAACATGCTCGGCAATATGGTCCTGGACCTTGATTTTAATGCCTTCTTAAAAGCCTTTGGCATTGAACCTCCTCAGACAGACCGGAATGAAGAAGGCAGGCAATGCCTTAACGGAATGCAGCACAGGGTGGAGTTTGGCGGAAGGTATTTAAAACTGCAGTTTGCCGCCATTACAGATGACCAGGAAAACACCGAGGGCCTGGTAATCGTTATCCAGGACATCACCGAGGAGCAGAAGCTGGATATCATGAGGCGGGAATTTGTGGCCAACGTGTCCCACGAATTGAGAACGCCCCTGACCTCTGTTAAGAGCTACACCGAAACCCTGCTGGACGGGGCTCGTGAAGACCCGGCCACCACCGAGCATTTCTTAAAGGTCATCAACGATGAAACCAATCGGATGGCCCGGCTTGTTAAGGACCTGCTCATTCTTTCCCAGCACGACAGCGGCATCAGGCTTAACCTGGAAGACATCTCGATAGGGGATTTGGTTTCTTCGTGCGTGGAGCGGCTGAAAAGGGAAGCTGAGCTAAAGGAACAGGATCTCAAATACAGTATAAGGCAGAGCATACCGATCATCAGGGGGGACAGGCACAGGCTGGACCAGCTCCTTATCAATGTTATAGGAAATGCTATAAAATACACCCCCGACAAGGGCAAGATCTCGGTCAGCTGTTACTGTGAAAAGGATAAGGTTATAATCAGCGTGGAGGATAATGGAATCGGTATACCTGACCAGGACGTGGAGAGGATCTTTGAGCGCTTTTACAGGGTCGACAAGGCCCGCTCCAGGCAGATGGGAGGAACCGGCCTGGGCCTTGCCATCGCCAGGGAGGTCGCTGTCCTCCATGGGGGAAATATTACCGCCAAAAGCAGGATAGGCAGGGGTACGCAGGTATTTATAGAATTGCCTGTAAAAAAGACCAGTGCGGCGGTATAGAGAACACCCTGCCGGTAATGTCAAATTAAAACCGGTGTAATGGATTTGTAATGAGAATTGATGTATACTAAAATTGTATAAATGGGGTATTGTCACCCATAAAATACTGTTTGACCGTTAAAACCCGGACTTGTATGGAGGTTTGAAATGGCCAGGAAAATTGTCTTTCTGTTGGTGCTGCTGCTGGGGCTCCTGTTAGCCTCTGTTTCAGCGTACGCAACAACAGATACCGATGCAGCCGCTCCCGATACAGGTCTTACAAATGATAAAGTTTCGTCGGTTGATAATACCGGTACGATTCAGGCTATAGACACAGAAAACACGCCAACAGACGCTCCGGTTGCGAAAGACGCGCCGGTTGGCGTTCCTTCCCAGGCTCCCGCAGGCACAGAACCCGGCGCTCCTGAGGAAGAGGAGGAGGACATTGGCTACGAGCGGTATATTAGCGAATTTCTGGATCCGGCTTCCGAAATCACCGATAACTTTCTTGTAAACATAAAGTGGAACCAGAAAGACCCCGTCAATAATCCTTTAAACTATGTGCTGACGGGTACCGTAAAGCAGGATTCCGAAAGCGGCAGCCCTCTCATAGTCATGCTGTACATCAATGCCGACGGCGTGTACATCCCTCTGGTTTGCGTGGATGGAACCAATATCATTGAAGTGAGCGGTGTTGCCTTCGTTTCACGCGCCGATCTTCTTTACCTGGGATCGGACAAGGTGAACGAAATCAGAATTATTGCATTCAGAAAAGAAGATGCGGACAATCTTATACCAGGCGTGAATCTGCAGATTACCGACAAGCTGATTACTGCGAAGAAGACGGTAATTATACCCGTACCCATTAATCTTGACAGCGTGCTGGATGCGCTCAAGGTCAAATAAAGCAAGGTACTGGCGATGAAAAGGCAAAGAAAGGAACGCCTGAAGTCCGGCATATTGATCATGCTTATGGTATTAAGCATGGTACAGATAGGAATCCTCTGGAACCAAACTCAGGGGTTTCCTTTTACTTTTTTATTGGAGACAATTTTTTCTGACAACCGAAACGAGCATGTGAACATTGAACGGGTTAAGGATTATTACATCTATCCCGAGAGCATTGTTGTGTTTTCCAATTCTTTCAACCAGTGGATACTGACAGACCGGAACCTGAGTTTTCAGGTCATATGGGATGATATAAGGCATAACTATCTTCCCGCGATATTGAGGACAAAACCCAGGCGCATATACCCTGCAGATATGTGGGCTGGGCTTAAGGACATGTCATCCATAAGAATAGATTTTGCGGTGAAATATCCAAACAGCATGCTGCTTTGGATTGCCGGCCTGAATTCAGGCAGCCCCAGCTTCAATGGAATCAGGAGCATGATCGTCCTTCCCCAGGAGAATGTCAACGTAACTGTCAACACCCTTTACGTCTATGATGAAAGCAACGTCTATATGTATCATATCGAAATCAAGGAAAGTATGAGGCCTAAAGCGTATTACAGCGGGCTGGGGGCTGAGATGCGCAGCCAGACCGAGGTCATGCCCATGAGCGCCATTGGCGAAACCTTTCCCGATTTCGCCGATCCCTCGTATGATGATATACCCATATATGCCATGGATCCCGACTTAAGCAAGTCGATACAGACCGTTGAGGCCGGGATACCCGAAGCCCTGGTGCTTGATCCTGAAAGCGATGATATAAAGAGCATACAGGAAAGCATCCTTTTAGAACAGAGGGACAGTTTTCTTGCCATGCGTGACAAGACAGGCAACACCGTTGTGTTCTCTGACCTTGAAAATGTGTACCAGTTGGACTCCCATGGCGTCCTGGAATACAAGTACCTTCCCGTCGAGCAAAAGACAGATTCTGTCGATGCGAAGTCGGCATTTATCCACGCTATCTCATTCATCGAGCTAAGGAAGGGCCTTGTGGGGGATGCGGACATTGTGCTGAAGGATATTAAGCAGGAGGGACACACATTTGTCTTTACCTTTGGATATCGTTTCGAGGGGCTTGATATCTATATTTCAGACAACAAAAACAATATCTATCTGTCCGCCCCGGCCATCGAAATCAAGGCCTCGGCCGAAAGGGTCCTGGAATGTACCTGGGTTGTGAGGGAATTCCACGGGGATCAAGATTTCCAGGATTACAGCGTGTCTTTCATCGATTTGCTCAACAATATCTACGCCAGTAATCCCACAATCTTAAAACAAGAAAAATTCCAGGACATCAGGATGGGTTATCATATGTTTACTGACGATGAATCGGAAGAACTGTTGCGTCCGTGCTGGCTGGTGACAACAGACCATGCGGCATACCGGATACCTGCCGGAGAAAAGGAGAATTGACATGGAATGGTCCAAGGCAAAATCCATATTGATCTTCCTTTTTGCTATCCTGAATATCTTCCTGCTGTTCAGTATCCTCCGGACCGAATCCCTCAGCAGGCCCGGTGCGGATTACGTAAAGCAAGTAGAGAACCTGCTTGAATCCAGGAATATAAGGATAGAATGCCGGGTCCCATCCTACAGCGCCGATTCCGGGAGCGTAGTATACGGCGACGTGGGCATTGACGAGGGCCGTATTGCAGAGTATTTTCTTGGCCTTGGCGCCGCTGGAACCGGCGATGACGAAAAGGTATGGCACAAGGAAGGGAAAGAGCTGGAAATTGGGAATAATATCATTGTGTTCAAAGACAGCTCGCCGGATACCAGCATTGATATCCGGGACAGGGACGCGGTTTCCCGTGAATTGACGAAGGTATTCCAGGGCCTGGGTATGAATGAAAAGGATTATGTTCCCGATATTTGGCAGGAACAGGACGGACGGCTGTATGTAAGGTATGTCAAAAAATATAAGAGCCACCTGCTGTTTGGCGTATACGCGGATTTCATTGTCGCGCCGAATGGCATCGAGTATGCGGTCATTGTACCCGGAGAGGTTAATCACACCCTGGCGGAAAGCGAGATACTTTCGGCGTGGCATATCCTGGCGCTGTCCAAAATTCCGGAGAATTCGGTGATCACCGATATAAGCTTTGGATACAAGAGAATAAATGAAGGCGAACTGTATGACAGCCCTGTATGGCGGATCCGCCTTTCGGACGGCGCTGAGCTGTTTTATAACGCATATACAGGAGAAGAGATCACAACCGGGTAAACATGGGCATACATATTATGGTTTGATGATCGGCCACCATAGTGTTATAATATGTTTGACAAATCAGGGACGAGGATTGTTTTCGGTTACCTGAAGAAAACAGCGCATGCTGAGCCACAACAGAAGAAAACCAGAAGGCTGGTGTTTATGTGGATAAACTGCTTATCCGCGGGCAAAAACGCTTAAAAGGTGAAGTGGTGATAAGCGGGGCAAAGAATGCTGCACTGGGCATTCTGCCGGCCGCTCTTTTATTGAGCGATGTTTGCACCGTTGAGAATATTCCCAATATACTTGACATAGCGATCCTCAGGAGGATAATGGAGTCGTTGGGAGCAAAGTTTATTGATATTGACGACTATACCCTGAGGGTTGACGCTACCAATGTATCGTCTTATGTAGCCACGGGTGAGGATATGCACCGCTTCCGGGGGTCCTATTATTTGATGGGAGCCCTGCTGGGGAGATTCAAAAAAGCTGTTGTCACCTTCCCGGGAGGCTGCAATTTCGGGTCAAGACCCATCGACCAGCACATCAAGGGTTTCGAGGCCCTCGGAGCAAAGGTCGAGATCCAACACGGGCATATAAAGCTCTCTGCCAATAAGCTTACAGGGGCCAACATCTATCTTGACGTTGTCAGCGTTGGCGCCACAGTCAATATCATGCTCGCGGCGGTTAAGGCCGAAGGCGTGACCACAATTGAAAACGCTGCCAAAGAGCCCCATATTGTAGATATCGCCAACTTCTTAAATGCCATGGGCGCCGATATCAAGGGGGCCGGAACCGATATCATCCGCATCAGGGGTGTTAAGGAACTCAAGGGCAATGTTGTCCACAGTATCATCCCGGACATGATAGAAGCCGGCACCTACATGATCGCGGCGGCGGCTACCAGGGGCGATGTACTTGTGAAAAACGTCATTCCCAAGCATATGGAATCCCTATCGGCCAAGCTTGTGGAGATGAATGTAAAGATCCAGGAATATGATGACAGCATACGGGTATGGGTGAAGGATCGCCTTTCAAGGGCCAATATCAAGACCCTTCCTTATCCCGGCTTCCCTACAGACCTGCAACCTCCCGCGGCGGTGCTGCTCCTCCAGGCCGAAGGAATCAGCACAATCACAGAGAGTATATTTGATAACCGTTTCCAGTATATCGACGAATTGAAGCGGATGGGAGCGAAGGCAAGGGTTGAGGGCAGGATGGCCGTCATCGAGGGCGGCTCAAAGCTTACAGGAGCGCCTGTCAAGGCATTGGATCTGCGGGCGGGCGCTGCCTGCGTGCTGGCCGGATGCGTTGCCGAAGGCGTCACCGAGGTATCCAATGTCAGCTATATAGATAGAGGCTATGAGCGCATGGTGGAAAAGCTAAACAGCCTCGGTGCGGACATCAGGAGAGTATCAGACAGCGACAGTGCATAAGGTGGTTATTTAATGATCAAAACTTGCAGCTTGTTCAGCGGTTCGAGCGGCAATTGTATATTCATATCATCAGGCGAAACGTCGGTCCTTGTGGATGCCGGCGTGAGCGGAAAACGCATCGAGGAAGCCCTGGAACAGATCGGAGAGTCAATAAAGTCCATTTCAGCCATAATTATAACCCATGAGCATAGCGACCATATCGCCGGCGCGGGGATCCTTTCCAGGAGACATAAGATACCTATCTATGCCAACAGCCGGACATGGGACGCCATGAGGCCTTTCCTGGGGAAACTCAAACCGGAGCATATACAAGTTACACAGGTTTGCAAACCGTTTAACGTCGGGGATATTTATATCGTGTCTTTTCCGATACCCCACGACGCGGCATGCCCTGTGGGATACAGCTTTTTTATAGATTGCAGGAAGATTACCGTAGCCACCGACATCGGGCATATAAGCGATGAGCTGATGGGTTGGCTGGAGAATAGCCACGCAATTTTGCTGGAATCCAACCATGACGTGGAAATGCTGATGACCGGAAGGTACCCATGGCCCCTAAAGAAAAGGATCATGGGCGATTTCGGGCACCTGTGCAACGACCTTGCCGGGAAAGTAGTAGCTCATCTGGCCGAAAAAGGCACTAAGCACTTCCTTTTGGGGCATCTCAGCAAAGAGAACAATTATCCTGAATTGGCGTACCAGACTGTGTGCAACGCGCTGCTCGAGAGAAAGATCTATCCTGACAGGGATGTTTTCCTGGAAATAGCATACCGTGACCGGGTAAGCAAAATGATATGTATATAGCTCAAGGCTGTATTTGCGCCGGTGGATCGGAGTACCATGAATATTCGTATAATCGCCGTCGGTAAACTGAAGGAAGACTATTTAAGGGACGCTCAGAAGGAATACTCAAAGCGCCTCTCCCGTTTTTGCAAGCTCAATATAGTTGAAGCTGATGAAGACTTCACCCTGGAAAAAGAGGCGGACAGGATCAGGAAGGCCTTGACCGCCAACAGCCATGTCATTGCCCTGGCCATTGAGGGGAAGAAATACGATTCTGTCGGATTTGCCCGATACCTGGAGAATCTCATGATCAGCGGCAAAAGCCATATATCTTTTATCATCGGCGGATCAGACGGCCTTGACGAATCCATTCTTACCGAAGCCGACAACCTGCTTTCCATGTCGGACATGACATTTCCCCACCAACTGGCCCGTATCATCCTGCTGGAGCAGATCTACCGCGCCTTCAAGATCATAAACAACGAGACATACCACAAGTAAGGGAACAGAGAAAACCCAGAGCATTTCAACATAATGATGTTTTATGGCCGGAATATTCCGGAACCGGCAATAACTCCTGAACAGAATATATGAAAAATCAGACCTGGCAAAAGCCGGGTTTTTTAATAATGCGTTGATGAAACAAGCCGGACTTTTAGAAAAAAAATCGGATATGGAAAATGCTTCTATGATAACATGGAACTATCCTAAGATGTCAGGGAGCGCTCCGGACATGAATTACTATGAACGCATACAAAAATCCATTGATTACATTGAAAGCAACCTTGAAGACAGGATAGACCTTAATCGTGCGGCGCAGGAAGCCTACATGTCCCAGTCAAGCTTCTACAGGCTGTTTTTCGCCCTGGTAGGCTACTCTGTAAAAGAGTACATCAGGCTGAGGAGAATAAGCCTTGCTGCTTCGGACCTGGTCAACACCAGTGCCTGTATAATTGACATTGCCGTAAAATACGACTTTTCCAGCGGAGATGCTTTTTCAAGGGCTTTCAGGCGAATCACCGGATTTTTGCCGAGCGATTTCAAAAAGCAAAAATTAAAATTTATCTTTGAAAGGGTTGATTTGATGGATAAATATTTTGATATTCAGGACAAAGAGCTTCTTGAAAAATATCCGGACATTAAAGTTCTGAAGAAACTGGAGCCAATGAGGGTGGCATATTACTGCTACTATGGGAAAAACCCCGAAGACGGCGCATACCAGGTTCTGAAGGAATGGCTGAAAAAGAATAATATCAATACCAGCAACATGAGGATATTCGGGTATAATAATCCCTCGCCCTCAAGCGAGGACCAGGAAGAATACGGCTATGAATTCTGCGTTACCATCGATGACAGTGTCGTAGTAAACGATGAAAAGGTTAAGGTGAAAACCCTGGAAGGAGGCCTTTATGCCGTAGCCGGAGTAAAACGGGACCGCAACGGGGATTTGGGTTGTGAGATCATGAAGACCTGGAAGCGGTTCATGGGCTGGCTGAGGGACAGCAGGTACCAGCATGGCAGCCACCAGTGGCTTGAGGAACATATAGGCTTTGACGAAGACCTCAACCATATTGGCGGAATCGATCTGTATCTGCCCATCAAAGAGAAAACGGCAAAATAAGGTCGTCAATTTTAATGTAACTTAGCGAAAAAGCCTGAACACCGATGTGCTCAGGCTTTTTTCTTGACAGAAAGCGCCGTTTACCTCCATCATAGCTGTGAATGCTTGCATAACCGTTATATAATAAATACAGGAGGGATAATCTTATGGGAGAATATATACCAACAAGAGATGAGGCATATGCCCTGTTAACAAGGTACAACAGGAGCGACGGCCATATTAAGCACGCCCTTGCCGTAGAGGGTGTCATGAGGCACTTTGCCGGGCTGTTCGGCGAGGATGCGGAAAAATGGGGCATCATAGGACTTGTCCATGACCTGGACTATGAGATGTACCCCGAGGAACACTGTAAAAAGGTGCGAGCCATGCTCGAGGAAGAAAACTGGCCGGAGAGCTATATCCGGGCAATCGAGAGCCATGGATGGAAGCTTTGCAGCGATGTGGAGCCGGTAGAAAGGATGGAGAATGTCCTTTACACAATAGACGAACTGACCGGCCTTATCACTGCCGCGGTCCTGATGCGCCCAAGCAGGAGTGTTATGGACCTTGAGGTCAAATCAGTTGCAAAAAAGATGAAGAGCAAAGGGTTTGCGGCCGGGGTAAACCGGGACGTCATCATAGAAGGAGCGCAGCGCCTTAATATGGATCTGGACAAGGTTATTGAAGAAACCATAATGGGCATGAGAAAGATCGCGGAGGAGATCGGCTTAAAAGGGTCAGTACCGGAACAAGCCTGAATCAGGCCACTCCGGCATTAAACGGGATGAAAAGGGAAAGAGGAACAGATGGAGATAGGTGGAAACACACAAGGGCTCAAGAAAAGCCAGGTACAGGCACTGGAAGACATATACGGCATTGAATTGCCGCAAAATATGATCTGGACCCGGGAGCTTATTGATAAGCTTTGCGGGCTCACTGGTGCCATTAACCGTGAGATAGCCGTGTACTCTGACAGGAAAGGCCGCATCATTAATGTCATTGTCGGCGATTATGCCACTGTGAGCCTGGATTCGGTCGAGGGAAAGCGCAGCCCTTCAAGGCTTTCGGGCATCCGCCTGATCCACACCCATCCGGGCGGATCGGGCAGGCTATCAGAGGTTGATATAAGTTCCCTGAAACTTCTGAAGCTGGACATGATAGCGTCGGTAGGGGTCCGTGACGGCGGCCCGGCCGAGATATACGCCGGGATTCCATCGGCCCGGGACACAGAGTCGGTGGATGTCTTCGGCCCATTTGGCGTGGATAAAGCGGATTTTGAGGAATTACTGGAGCAGATTTCGGCGGCCGACAGGTTACTGCGCGGCAGGACCGAAACGACCGGTTCCACACGGGAGCGGGCTGTCCTGGTAGGGGTCAGGACCCCGGAAACACCGGTTGTCAGGGGCGTCAGCGAAGCGGAAATTTCCATGGAGGAACTCGCCGAACTTGCCCACACTGCCGGGGCCGAGGTGGCGGCGGAAATTATCCAGGCCAGGGACGGGCGGGATTCCGCCTGGCTGGTAGGAAAGGGCAAGATCTCTGAGCTTTGTTTGCTTGTCCAGGCCGAGGGTGCGGACATGGTGATCTTTGACGAGGAGCTTTCAGCGTCCCAGCAGCGGAATATCGAGGAAATGCTGGGTGTCAAGGTGATAGACAGGACCGGGCTGATCCTGGATATCTTTGCCCAGCGCGCCCGTTCCCGCGAGGGCAAAATACAAGTGGAACTGGCCCAGTTGGAATACTTGCTTCCCAGGCTTACGGGCAAGGGTGTCATCCTGTCAAGGCTGGGGGGCGGCATAGGGACCAGGGGTCCCGGTGAAACCAAGCTTGAAACCGACAGGAGGCATATCAAGAGAAAGATAACCCATCTTAGGGAACAGCTTATGGAGATAAAGAAGCACAGAGGCATACAGAGGGCCGAGCGGTTGAGAAACTGCATCCCCATTGTATCCCTGGTTGGGTATACCAACGCGGGAAAGTCATCGCTGCTGAATGCTCTCTGCGATGCCGACGCCTATACCGAGGACAAGCTGTTTGCCACCCTTGACACCACTACCAGGAGGCTGGACCTGGGAGAGGCCCAGGTGCTGCTGACCGACACTGTGGGATTTATAAGGAGGCTTCCCCACCACCTGATGGATGCCTTCAAGTCCACCCTCGAAGAGACGGTTTACTCCGATGCCATTATCATCGTCGCCGATGCGTCGGACCCACTGGTGGAAGACCATATCCGCATTGTGGACGAGATCCTCGCCCAGCTGGGCGCTTCGGGCAAACCGACCATCATCGCCTATAACAAGATCGACAAGCTTGATGAAAGAAATATTGCTCCTAAAACAGACCGGGCTATTGTAGAGGTTTCGGCCCTCACCGGCGAAGGCTTCGACAACCTCAGGAACTGCCTGAAAAAAATGCTGTTCCGGATAAAAGCCCGATACCGGCTGAGCATACCCTTTCAAAACGGGGGCAGCATTATTTCATGGCTCTATGCCAATGGAAAGGTCTTTAGCGCCGAATACGACGAAAGCGCGGCAATCATGGACGTGGAGCTGTATAAAGACGCGGCGGAGAAAGTGCAGGATTATATCGTGGAAGTAATGCCTGCAGGCGGCTATAAGTCTTAAAAGCTGGTCCTGCCCCTTTCCGGACAGGTAGTCCGGCGGTTTCTTACACTAAAGCTTGTCCGGCCACTCCTTTTTTGGAAAGCTGCCCCGGCCGTTTCTTTCCCGGGGGTAGACCGGATTTCTCGGTTCAGCCCTCCCGAAAAGCCGGCATTATTCCTGCGCCGGCATTGGGGAAGGATGCCCAAGTCCGCTGTGTGCGGCCGTTTTACCAGATTGGTTCTATTGACACCATAAGCGGCGCTGTTGTAGAATAGGAATGCTGACTCAATAATTACTAAACGCTCGTGTGGTGGAATTGGCAGACACAACGGACTTAAAATCCGTCGGACTAACCCTCCGTGCCGGTTCGAGTCCGGCCACGAGCACCAACCGGCCCTCAAGATAAGCTTCGGGGCCTTTTTTTATTTTGATGCGGATTCTATGATGCGTAATATATTAAAAGACACATTGAAAAACTATACCAATACGATATAATTAGATACGCAAGATATAGTTGTTGGTATATCTCATTTATACAATATGTGCCGGGAACTATAATAAACTGGAGATGATGCTTGTGAGGCTGACAGAAAACGCCGTCAAGGTACTTGAGAAAAGATATCTCGCCAAGGACGAGGAAGGGAATCTGTGTGAAACCCCGGAGGATATGTTTCGCAGGGTGGCCGCCACCGTTGCCTCTGCCGATAAGGAACGACTGCCTGAAAAAAAGCTGAAGAAGCTGGAAGAAGAATTCTATGATATGATGGCGGACCTTGAGTTTCTGCCCAATTCCCCCACGCTCATGAACGCGGGAAGGCCCCTGGGGCAGTTGTCCGCATGCTTCGTCCTGCCTGTTGAAGACACGATGGAAGGAATTTTCGACAGCGTGAAAAACGCCGCGTTGATCCATAAAAGCGGCGGTGGGACAGGTTTTTCCTTCTCAAGGTTAAGGCCCAAGGGATCAAGCGTAAGATCCACAGGCGGCGTAGCCTCGGGACCGGTAAGCTTTATGAAGGTGTTCAACGCGGCCACTGAAGCCGTTAAACAGGGCGGCACCCGGAGGGGCGCCAATATGGGAATCCTCAGGGTTGACCACCCGGATATCCTGGACTTTATCACCTGCAAGCAAAACAATGCTGATATCACCAACTTCAATATCAGCGTCGCCATCACCGAATCCTTCATGAGGGCCGTTGAGGAGAACGCTGATTATGATCTAATAGATCCCAGGACAAAGAATAAAACTGGTTCGCTCAATGCCCGGGAAGTGTTTGACCTCATGGTGAACATGGCATGGAAAAACGGTGAGCCGGGCATAATCTTCCTGGATCGAATCAACAGGGACAATGTAATGTCGCAGCTGGGCCAGATCGAGAGCACCAACCCTTGCGGGGAACAACCGCTGCTTCCCTATGAATCCTGCAACCTGGGCTCCATCAACCTGAGCCTCATGGTCAAGGAAGGCCCGGACGGCCTTATGGAAGTAGACTACGAAAAGCTCAGACAGACCGTGCGTAAAGCCGTGCATTTTCTTGACAACGTCATTGACGTCAATAAATATCCGCTTCCTGAAATCGAAAAGATGACCCTGGGCACGAGGAAGATCGGTCTGGGTGTTATGGGCTGGGCCGATATGCTCCTGCTGCTTGGGATCCGCTATGATTCAGAAGAAGCAGAAAGGCTTGCCGACGAAGTGATGGGCTTCATCTCCAGCGAGGCCAGGAAGAAATCGCAGGAACTGGCCGAAGAAAAGGGCGTATTCCCCTATTATGACCAGAGCGCCTACAAGGAGGCCGGAATCAGGGTAAGGAACGCCACCACCACCACAATTGCGCCGACCGGCACGCTCAGCCTGATAGCTGGTACTTCCTCAGGCATCGAGCCCTTGTTTGCCATCTCATATATCAAGTATGTCATGGACGGCACCGAGCTGGTGGAGGTAAACCCAATCTTCAGGGCCGCCTGCGAAGAAGCCGGGCTATACAGCGAAGAACTGATGCGTGAAATAGCCCGGAAAGGATCACTGCATGAGATCGATGGGATACCCCAGCGCATGAAGGACCTGTTTGTAACTGCCCATGACATCTCTCCGGAGTGGCATGTCAGGATGCAGGCAGCCTTCCAGAAACATACCGACAATGCCGTTTCCAAAACTGTCAACCTGAGAAAGGACGCCACACTGCAGGATGTGGCCGATGTCTTCCGCTATGCCTGCAGGACGGGCTGCAAAGGGGTTACCATTTACCGGGATGGCAGCCGTGAGTGCCAGGTACTGAACATCGGCAGCGTAAAAGGCAAGGAAGAGACTGCCCAGGGTACAAATACCAATAAGACCGACGTGGACGGTCAGGCTGCCCCTGAAGCGAACAGGAATATTCAGCCAAGACCCAGACCTGAGATAACCACGGGGTTTACCGAAAAAGTCAGGATCGGATGCGGCAACCTGTATATCACCGTAAACTACGACGAAAAAGGCATCTGCGAGGTGTTTACCAATACCGGGCGGGCAGGGGGCTGCCCCTCCCAGTCCGAAGCCACCAGCCGCCTTGTTTCCATAGCCCTGAGGGCGGGCGTCGATGAGAAGGCCATAGTGGAGCAGCTAAAGGGTATCCGCTGCCCCTCAACCATTCGCCAGAGAGGGCTTAAGGTCTTATCCTGCCCTGATGCCATTGGGCGCCTTATAGAAAGGGTCATGAACCATCGCAACGGAAGCGGAAATGTATATAAAGAGTCGCCGAAAGCCCCGATAGTGATTCCAAAGCCCACTGCCCGTTATATTAAACCGGACAGGCCCGGCTCAGGGAATGATTCCGAAAAGCCCGTCAAAGATCCGGGGAAGTGCCCGGAATGCGGCGGCGTTGTGGAGCATGAGGGCGGTTGTGTGATCTGCCGCCAGTGTGGATATTCGAAATGCGGGTAAAACTTTGAAATCACCGGTATGCCCGCGTTTTTGAAAGCGACGGGATGGCAAGGCATAAAGAACCAGTTATATCTCGCGATAACAGGGCAAACTAATGCTGAAGCCCTTGAAGAAGCATTTCTCGAGCGAGTTTCTTAGGGGTTATGATGAATCCTCCATACAGGAGCAGGGTGGATAACCACCCTGCTTATTTTCATATTCCTGCCTGAAGAATACTATACCATGAACACCTTGATGGCCTCCTGCAAACGCGTAGCCTCTTTTTCCAGCATAAGGGCTTTTTCCTGGAAGGCTTTCAACGTAGCCATCTGCCTGTCTGAAGAAGCGTTAAGCTCCTGTGTGGTCGCCGCTGTTTGCTGGGAAACAGCTGAGATGCTTTGTATGGAATTGAGTACCTGGCTCTTGTGCTGGTCCATTTCAATTGTGCTGGACTTGATAGCCTGGACCTTGTCCATCAGGAGATCCATGGAATCGGAGATATTGTTGAAGGAACCTATGGCCTTTTCAAGGGCTTTATTCTGTTCGTTTATGATGACTTCGGCCGAGTCTGCTTTTTCAGCCGTGGACAGGATATGCGACTGGATCTCATTTACGAGGGCAGCGATATCCAATGCGGAGGTGGCGGTCTGGTCAGCCAGATGCTTCACTTCTTCGGCCACAACTGCAAAACTGCGCCCGAATTCCCCTGCCCGCGCCGCCTCTATGGAAGCGTTGAGCGACAGCAGCCGGGTTTGGTCCGCAACGCTGGTAATGACCTTAACTATGCTCGATATCTTGCTGCTCCTCTGGCTCAATTCGCCGATATCATCCCGGACCTGGTAGATGATATTGTTTGTCTGGCCCGCCTTCTTATCAAGCTCGTTCATAGCCTCAATAGCGTTTTTGGTAAGGCTGAAGGTGGTGTTTGAAACCTGCTCTATCTGATTCGTGCTTTCTGCCACAAGATTAATCCTGGAAGCCAGCTCGTTGGTCCTGATCACTCCCACTTCAGTGTCGGTGGCCTGGGCATTGGCTCCCGCGGCGATTTCACCTATCGCGGCCGTAATATCCTCTGTAATCTTTACAACTTCCTGGGTGGAACTGCTGACCATGGAGGCAGATTCAATAACGCTGTTGGCGATGCTGGCAGCCTCAATGATAAGAGTCCGCATGCTCTCCATCATCTGGCCGATGCTGTTAATAAGGGTTCCGAATTCGTCTTTCTTCCCGCTGGACAGCTTCTGCCTCAGATCGCCTGAAGCGGCGGTTTCGGCGGCCGATACAATTTTTCTTACGGCGACGCTCAGATTGTTGGAGATCATCAGGGCGATAAACATAGATGCCAGCACTGAAACTGCCATAACGACCAAGGTTATGACCAGGATGCGATTTGCGCCGGCATTGAGTGTTTTCATAGGTATGACGGTGCCGATAACAATGGCGCCGTTTTCAGTTTTACCAAGTATAATGATGTCGTCTTTTCGGCTGGTTACCTTGATGGTTTCTTCGCTCTCTATAAACTCTGTGTAAAATTCATTCCCTGAAAAAGCGTACATCGCGTCAGGGTCAGTGGTATCCTCATTTGCGGTAAGGGCATTATCATAACCGTCCTGGCTGATGATATGGCAGTTTCCAGTTCCGGCGCTCATCCTCTCCACCATGCCCGACACCACTTTGGGCTGTATTTCGATGATCAGGACACCCAGCAGTTTTCCGGTATAGACATCAACGTATTTCATGATATACGACAGGGTGGAGCCTTTTATTGCCCTGCCTCCGCCGTAGAGGGAGGATATGGCTGTTTTGTCGCCGATCCAGGCGTTCTTGGCATCCCCGTTTATAAAGGATTCAAATATTTCGATTTTCGTCAGTTCATCCAAAGTTCTGACACTCAGGTGTGAATTGGTATAGATGCAGTGGTTGACGCCGATTATGGAATAGTCTTTGATATAGTCTTTGGAGGTTGCCAGGGAAGATAAAAGGGAATTGATCCTGTTGGTTGTTTCAATCTGCTGCGATCTTTCAAGGTCTCTGAAATCCGGTTTTAAAGCGGTCCTTACATCAGAGTTTGTCATAAGTTGCTTGGCATGGGAGCTTACGATGTTGACAAGCATGTCAAAGTATGCGATTTCTCCGTTTATAACCTCCTGGGAAGAATCTATTGCGATTCTCGTGATTTCGCTTTTAGATGAAGAATATGATGATACCCCTATGATCACAATAGCCAGAATTGGTACAAGGAACGAAATGATAAGCCTGGTCCTGAGCTTAAGCCGCGGCAGCCTGATTCTCTTCAAAATCTTACCGATAGTGCTCAAGGGCCCCGGTTTAGATTTTGCCATCCCTTTCATGAAATTACCCCCCGTAAGGTACTCACCCCAGAATGAAAGACGCCCATACTTAACATATACCACATTTTGTCGAAGAAATATATTAGAATATTATTATATTACTATATTACCATTATATTTGATCCTTAATCGTTCCGGATAGCCGGAAGCCTGAAAATTGTTTATAATAGAAATAATCATGAATGCTGATTTGCGGGAGGTCAATCAAATGAAGGAGCATATATCGCCCCAGGATTTAAACAAACTGACGCCTGCCCAGAAAGAAATGCTCAGGTCCCTTTGGAAGCCCGCCGTAAACGACCGGGCTGTGGCATCCATCTGTATTAACGCGGAAACCGATGAGTATAAGGATATAGAATTTGTAGTGGGGCAGATCCTGATCAACGATACGGGGTACTACCCGAGGTTTGTGCTAAGAAGGCTCAGGCTCATGGATTATCAAACAGATGAAGAGGATATCGCTCCTGAAGCCGATGTTGACACCGATGCGCCCGCAGGCCTTCCGGCCGAAGATGACGACCGATACGAAGACCAGGATGAAGACGATGAGGCGTTTGATGCCCTCTATATCGAGCCCGATGAGTTTTACAACCTTGAGGACTGCCTGCCCCTTCTGAGCGTCGGCCAGATGATGGACTTCATAAGGAAATCCAGGTTTGGCCAGAGAGGCTATAAGTTGATAGTACCCCCGGAAGAAAACAAGCTCTTTGAACAGAAGCTGTTCCGGCTTGAGGACAGTGACGGAGAAGGCTATGAGAACGAGGAGCTTTGCGACCTTCTGTGGGAAGTTTTCAAGACATATGTTTTAGGAGTGCTATGAACGCGAAGTCACCGAGAGAAACCATGACCGAGATGAATGAACTGGTCCTGCCCAACGACACCAATCTGCTGGGTAACCTTCTCGGCGGAACCCTGTTGCATTGGATAGACATTGCCGGTGCCATGGCCGCGCAAAAACATGCTAATAGCGTTGTCGCCACGGTTTGTATCGACAGTGTGGATTTCCGTGAGCCCGTGCATGTGGGGGAGATCGTCACCCTGAAAACCAGGGTGACCTGGGTTGGGCGCACTTCCATGGAAGTCATCGTCGAGGTGTTCGCCGAGGACTGTTTGAGGGGGCTTAAAAGGGCCACCAACAAGGCATACGTAACTTATGTGAGCGTTGACTCGAAGGGAAAGCCGAAGGAAGTGCCAGGCCTCATCCTTGAAACCGACGAGCAAAGGAAAGAATACGCGGAGGCCGAAAGACGCCGCGCCGAGCGGCTTAAGAGAAGGCAGCCCGGCCAGAACTGATGGTTCCCGGAAAAAAGGGCTTATAAAGGCATCCCGGAGACGCTTATCTTCAGGGACCGGGCCTTCTTATAGTGGTGTTTTCGCTAATAAAGCTGGACTGTCCTTATATGCGGGCAAGCCGGCTATTTATTCAGTAAGTATCAGCCCGTAAAGGAAACATGCCGATATCCCATATAGCGGGTTCAGTGCGCTATGGCCATGGCGGCGGCAATTCACATAATTGGGGGAGCTGCTGCCCGGGCAGAGTACATCGCTTCAGGCAGTGTTTTTTCAAGGGCGAAGTTGGGGTATAATTGAAATGAACGCTATTCATGCGGCAGAGGATGGTTATCAATGACAGCAAGACAGCTCCTGGTGGTTTTCTTTCTCATCCTGACCCTGGTTACGGCTTCAGCATGCGGCGAAGGCCAACAGGAGAAACAACCTGATAAAGAAAAAGCCGGAACAGCTACGGTTAGTAATGAGAAGGTTCAGGAACCGCCCGGCGGGGATATGGGGCTTGCCCCTACAGGCGAGCAGGTTTTCGGCCAGCAAGAGGCTGAACTGCCCGATGCCGCTTTTTTGTCGGCCTATCCTGGCGTACTTCGCTGCATGTCCCTCACCCTGCAACAGATTTTTACGGTTCTCGGCACCCATTTCGAGCTTTATGAAAATACCGCCCAAGGCTATGATATCTACAGGTTCCCCGATTACGGCCTCGTCCTGGAATATGACAGCATAAGCGAAAAGCTTTCAACCATATGGGTCAATGACACGCCCTATTATGTCTATTCCGGAACCATAAAAAGCTTTGATATCGACAACGATGGCAGTGAAGAGATAATAGCTGCCTATGAGGATGCCAATCTCAATGGCAGGGTGACTGTTTTCAGCAAGGATGGTCTGGTCATTGCGGATCAGACCACCGATTATTTTAACGGCGAATGCCGCATGTCCCTCATGGTCGGCTACGGACCTGAAAGGGAAAGCCTCATAATCCTGGATACCAACAACCCAAGTGAATGCGAGGTCTTCTCCTATTCCAACAACAAACTTATAAGCATGCTTCCTCCTGCCCCGCCAAAAGCCAGCGATAATGCCATTGTCGGAGCTGATGCGGGCAGTGTGGTCCTTACCCTGCCTGACCAGGGGATCATTTATGGCTGTCCGCTGCCAAAACACCTGGTGGAATCCTACCCCAAAGGGAATACAGATTACAATTACCAGTTCGCCAGGAAGATCAGGCCCGTCATCAGGGATAATGTTCTCTACCTTATGGAGCGGGACAGCCTTCAGATCAAATTCTATGATATGGAGGAAGACATCACCACCAGTTTCGATGTGGCACAGGTTGTCCGGGAGTACCAATACTCGGGTGGGGGAAAATGGCAGCACCTCTCTACCAAGGGCGGGCCCAAGTATGACAGGAGTTCTCTCCCATCGGGCGTGAATTCCAATGACTTCAGAATAGGGAATATTACGCTTTTATCCCCTGTCGGGGAGGTAGCAGCTGAAATCGGCCTTGATCCTGACAAGTATACAGATTATGATTTCCTGGCCGGCGTCCTTTACAGGGCCGGTGGGATTTGCGTCGGCATAACCAATGGGATTGTCAGTTATATTTCCATTGATAAGGACGGCGAGATTGAGACCCCAAGGGGACTTAAGATATTTCATTCAAAACAGCAGGCGCTGGATCTGTATGGTCTTCCCGACAACGGTTATTATGACGACCCGGTCTGGACCTACTACCTCTTAAGGACTGAAGTAACCGATTATGGGGCCTACCGTGTGGCCGACACCTTCAACATTGAATTTGACGGTGATACTGTGAAAAAGGTTTGGATGTCGGAATATATATCTGTATACTGACACGCTCTTTCTGAAAATCCCGGGACATGATTGTGCCAATAGACTTTTTGGCGTATAATAAGATTACGTTTAGTGGGAATGCAAAGCAGCATAAATGTGCAGGGTCATTACATAGCAGGTCGCTTTGGATCGTGACGCGTGCACATTTTTATTTGATTTGCAGGAGGTAGAGTGAATGAAATGGCTCTCACGCCTTGAAATGAAATACGGCCGTTATGCCATAAGGAACCTGACCCATTACCTGATCGGCCTTAACATAGCTGCCTATCTCTTGGTCTTTATAACTAACAATTCAGCATTACTGTTCCTGATACCCGGTGAATTGCTCAAAGGGCAGATATGGCGACTGGCAAGCTTCCTGTTCCTTCCCCAAACCGCCAACCCCATATGGGTATTTTTCCAGCTGTATCTGCTCTATTTTGTCGGTACGGCTATCGAGGGTGTCTGGGGGAGGTTCAGATATAATGTATATTATTTCTGCGGGGCCATCCTGACTGTCATCGCCGCTTTTATAATCCCTCCGGGAGTTACCGGACTCTACCTGAACCTGTCCTTGTTCCTGGCGTTTGCCACCCTGTTTCCGGAACAGGAACTCCTTTTCTTCTTCTTCCTGCCCATAAAGGTCAAGTACCTGGGGCTGCTGCAGGTTGCCTTTTCGATATACCAGCTGGTTATAGCCATCCGCTTTCGCGCATGGTATCTTGTGGCAGCCATCGCGGCGTCCTTTGTCAACTACCTGCTGTTCTTCGGCGGCGATATCATGAAGTGGCTGAGGATGAAGAAGCAGGTATATATGAACCGTAAGAGGTATTATGACCAGGTAAGGCCTTATAACAGGGACAGGAAATACTGGTAGTCTCGCATGATTGGCTATAAACGGCATATAAAGCCGGTTACAGCCATCCGTGCCATAACGCCCGATCGGGCCGCTGACAGATAAAAATCGACACAAAAAACCGCATTATTACTGCGATTTGTGCTTTGGAATGATATAATCTGACAAAATATTATACGTTTATTCGTGATTTTATACAAAGGAATACCTGTGATTACGACACATAATGTCAATAATTGATAAGAAGTTAAGTTGTTATGACGACCTGTGGACAAAACGTAAAACTATCCACAGAAAGGCCGTATGAAAAGCGGCCTTAAGGGCAATAAATGATGTAACCCGCTATATATGCGGGTTTTATCTTTTTTGAGTTATCCACAGCCCTGTGGATAACTGTGGATAACATTGGCTTAAAACGCCGCAGAATAAAAAAGGACGGTCTGGAGAACATAAAAATGTACGGTCCCGCTTTGCTCTTAAGGAGGGATTGAATCATGAGCAGACGCAGAGGCATTATGTCGGAAAGTCTGAAGAATGAGTTTGCCCGAGAACTTGGTGTGTATGACACGGTCAGCAGGGAAGGATGGGGCTCGGTTTCGTCCAGAGACTGCGGCAATTTGGTCAGATTAGCGATTGAGAAGGCAAGCAGGAACTCCGAAAATATACCGGAATAGCCGTCGAAAGCATGGCTGTACCGGTAGGCGGCAGGCGGGCCGTATTTTAATAACAGGGGGCATGGGCAACCATGCCCTCTCGCTATGCGCGGCAATTGGGGAAATCCGGCGCAAAAGCCCTCCCGATCCATATGTTACAAGAGCCTGAATCTGTTGACAACGGCAGATCGGTATTGTAAAATAGAATCCGCCACTCTGCTTGATTAACGCGGAGAGATGGTCGAGTTGGTTTAAGGCACCGGTCTTGAAAACCGGCGTAGGCGCAAGCCTACCGTGAGTTCGAATCTCACTCTCTCCGCCACTCTTTTTTATTTGGAGAAGTACTCAAGTAGGTCGAAGAGGCGCCCCTGCTAAGGGCGTAGGTCGTTAACGCGGCGCGAGGGTTCGAATCCCTCCTTCTCCGCCAGAAACGCCGAGAGTCTGAAAAACCAGGCTTTCGGCGTTTTTTATCAGCATTATTCATTCGATGTTTGTGCTGCTGCCTGGCCTTGCTTGATCCTGTTCAGCCGCTCCACCATGGCGATCATCACGATGGCGATTATCATAAGATACACGGGCAAAAGGCCCATGGATATGTATTGCCCGATCAGGCCGAACAGGGGCGGCATAAGGGTTGTTCCAACGTACGCGCAGGCCATCTGGAGCCCTATCATGGACTGGGACATATCAGAACCGAAGTTTTCAGGGGTGTCGTGAATAAGGGAGGGAAATATGGGAGCACAGCCAAGTCCTATCATGAAAAAGCCGCACATAAGTATGAAATCTATTGAGGGCGTCATGACAAGCAGAATTCCTGTTACGATCAGTACAAGGCCAATCCGGATAAGATTCCTGTTATTGATACGCATGGTCAGAAAGCCCGAAATAAACCGTCCCAGGGTGATACCGAAATAGTACAGGGAAACCCACGAGGCCGCGGTTTCAGGGCAGATCCCTCTTAAGAGCACAAGAAAGCTGCTTCCCCAAAGCCCCGCGGTTGATTCAACGGCACAGTAGCAGAAAAAAGCCGTCAGCGCCTGTCTGGCGCCCTTAACCTTCAGAAGTTCCTTTATAGAAAATACCTTCCCGGAAGTTTCGGCTGCCTTCTGTCCATTTGAGGCGCGCATCCATAAGGGCAGCGAGGCTATCAGGACAACAACGAGGCCGGTCTGAATCCATCCTATTGTTGAATACCCGGACCTCCAGCCGCTTCTGGCAAGATAATAAGACATGATGACAGGTCCCAGGCTGGCGCCGATACCCCAGAAGGAATGCAGCCAGTTCATGTGCCTGGCTTTGTAATGGAGAGCCACGAAATTGTTGAGAGCGGCATCCACACTTCCCGCGCCAAGCCCGAGCGGTATGGCAAACAGGACCATGGTCCAATAGTTCGGCGACAGGGAAAAACCGAACAGCGCCGCCGCTGTCATGGAAACGCTGATGGTTGTTGTCAGGCCTGTTCCCAGCCACCGGATTACCCTGCTGCTCAGCAGGCTTGAAACTATGGTGTTGCATGATATGACGGCCGAGATTATTCCCGCCATGGAAACCGGTACGCCAAGCGCCATGTATGCCGCGGGCCAGGCCGTGCCAAGGAGCGAATCGGGCAGTCCCAGGCTTATGTACGCGATATAGATTATGACAAGAAGCAAAGCAAGCATAATAAACTCCCTTGGGTGCTTAGGTGTTGCTTCGGCATCAGAATTCGCTTTCAGGATATGCGACCATTTTGCCCATGTATTATACCAATAACAGTACCACTTGATTTTACTTCAAAACATTTAAAGGCTTAAAGGCCTGGAAGATGATACGTGGGACGTCCTAATACAGTATGCGCCATACGCTGCTTTTGTGGACCAGCCGTTAAGGGCATTCTATCTTTTTCCAGCCGCTGATGCCTGATCTTTGTATGGCGCCAAAGAGATTGGCCTTAAGGTGCCTGTTCTCTTTAGACAACCCGTGGATCAGCTCTTTCACCTTGTGCCTTTTTGTGCTGCCATCCACCGGGCATCCGCTTTTTATGGGTTCCAGACCCAATGTCTTTGTGCAGCCTCGCACTGTTTTTTCCTCGGTATAGATCATAGGTCTGATCAGCGTAATATCACACCTGTCCAGGTAGGTAACCGGGGAAAAGGTATGTATTCTCCCTTCATAGATAAGCGACATCAGAAGGGTTTCGATGACATCATCCATATGATGCGCGAACGCCGCCTTGTTGCAGCCAAGGGCCTTGGCGGCCTGGTAAAAGGCCCCTCTTTTCATATTGGAGCACAGGGAACACGGGTTTTTCTCCTTCCTTACATTAAAGACCACACAGGATATATTCGTGTCCTCGATATGGTAATCAACATCAAGGCTGTTGTAAAGCTTCAAGAGGCTTCCCACGTCAAAGGATTCAAAACCCAGGCTGACCGTTATGGCGATGATATCGAATTTTACCGGAAGAAACTTCCTGAGCTTATTTAAAGCCACTAAAAGGAGCTGGCTGTCTTTTCCGCCGGAAACGCCCACGGCTATTTTATCGCCGTCGGATATCATATTATAATCGGTTATTGCCTTTCTAACGCGCGAGAGCACCTTTTGCAGCAAATACCATGCCCTCCTTGTTTAAGGTTTGGTTAAGCAGTCACATTATACTCCTGTCGGGGCATAATGGCAATGGCTCATATTGCGCTTTTCGTGGGATTCTGTTATCATGGACATGTTGCGATATTGACATTTTATTAACAAATAAGTGTACAGGATTATATATTTACCCATTACAGGCATGGAGAAACATATAAACGAAAAAATGCTGACGGTTTGTGGAAAATGTTCAAAATAGCTAAATAAAAAGATTGAGTATAATAACAAAATGACCTTGTGCGAATGTACATTTTTTTGTACAATGGATAAGGCATGTTAAAAAAATAACCAGAATCAGGCGCGGGATCTTATGGAACCAGGCGATAGCAATATAAGACTCATAAAGCAAGGGGAGTGAACGATTTGAAAAGAGTAAACATCACCGAAACAGTACTGCGGGACGCGAACCAATCCCTGATTGCAACGAGATTGCCTTTCAGTGACTTTGAGGAGGTTCTCGAAAAGATCGATCAGGCGGGATACTATTCGATAGAGTGCTGGGGCGGAGCAACCTTTGATTCATGCCTCAGGTATCTTTCGGAAGATCCCTGGGAAAGGCTCAGAAGGATTAAGGCGAAAGTTAAAAACACCAAGCTCCAGATGCTTCTAAGAGGCCAGAACCTTTTGGGCTACAAGCATTATCCTGATGATGTGGTCAGGAAATTTGTTGAATACGCTGTTAAAAACGGTATCGACATTATCAGAATCTTTGATGCCCTAAACGACTTCAGAAATATTGAAATAGCTGTGGACGAGGCTTTGAAACACGGTGCCCACGTCCAGGGCGCTATTTGCTACACACTCAGCCCCATTCATAACCTGGAGAGCTATGTCAAGATGGGTAAAGAGCTCGAGGCTATGGGCGTCCACTCCATATGCATAAAGGATATGGCCGGAATCATGAGTCCGAAGGAAGCCTATGACCTCTTCAAGGCGCTGAACGAGGCCGTTAAGCTTCCGCTGGTCCTGCACACCCATTCCACTACAGGTCTCGGCCCCATGACCTATTTGAAGGCGGTTGAGGCCGGCTGCAGCGGCATTGACACCGCCATATCGGTCTTCTCAGGCGGTACGGCCCAGCCTGCTACCGAAACCCTCAGCTACGCACTGAAACAGTTTGGATATGAGACCGGCCTGAATGAGAAGGTTCTCAAAGAGATCAACGACTTCTTCAGGCCCATCAAGGAAAGGTTCCTTGAAGCCGGGGTGTTGAACCCGTTTGTTATGGGGACAGAAACCGATGCCCTCACTTACCAGATTCCCGGGGGCATGCTTTCCAATCTTATTGCGCAGCTGAAACAGCAGAATTCTTTGGACAGGCTGGATGAAGTGCTCGAGGAAACACCCAAAGTAAGAAAGGAACTCGGCTACCCGCCCCTGGTAACGCCCATGAGCCAGATGGTGGGAGTACAGGCTACCTCCAATGTCCTGCAGGGCGAAAGATACAGGAACGTATCCAAGGAAGTCAGGGCTTACCTCAGGGGCGAATATGGCAAGGCTCCCGGGGAGATCGAACCTGAGCTCATTAAGAAGGTCCTTGGCGATGAGAAGCCCATTACCGGCCGCTATGCAGAAAACTTAGAGCCTGAATTTGAAAAGGCGAAGAAAAAGCTTGGAAGCCTGGCGAAAAGCGATGAAGATGTGCTTTCCTATATAGCATTTCCTCAGATCGCAGAAAAGTTCCTCAAGGAGAGGGAAGAGCGAAGAGCTTCTACTGTCAGCTATACTATTAAGAAACTGTAAAGGGTGGTGCGTGTGACTATTTCGGAAAGTCTATTAATAAGTGTCTTTGGACTTGCTATAGTATTTGTGGTACTGATTGCCCTGTGCCTGTTTATCATGCTTCAGTCGAGAATAATCGGGGCATTCAGATTAAAGAAAAAAGAGGCTCCCCAGAAAAAGACAGAACAGAGTGCTTCTGTTGAAAAGAAGGATGCCGCCATCTCAGCAGGCCAGTTGAAGCTCTTTGATGTGGATGAAAAGACGGCAGCCATTATAATGGCAATTGTAAGCCACGTATCGAAAACTCCGCTTTCAGAGCTGCAGTTTAAAAGCATAAAGGCTCTCGATTAGCAGATTGGAATATCTTTTAGGGAGGAACTCGAAATGAAATATATCGTCACATTGAACGGAAAAAGCTATGAAGTCGAAGTTGAAAAGGGACAGGCCAGCGTTGTCAAGGTAGCCAAGGCGCCCGCTGAACCCGTTTTGGAACAGCCTGTTCCTGCAGCTCCTGTGGCTCCGGCCCCGGCAGCTCCCGCGCCGGCCGCTGCCCAACCTGCTCCACAGGCCGGGAATATATCCGGTGAACCCATAAAAGCCCCCATGCCTGGTACCGTGCTGAGTGTAAAAGTATCTCCGGGCTCCTTCGTCAAGAGAGGGGATGTTGTTCTCATTCTGGAAGCCATGAAAATGGAGAATGAAATCTTTGCCCCCCGTGACGGCACTGTTGCGCAAGTCCTTACATCACAGGGAGCAACAGTAAATACAGGTGATATTTTGGTGACGCTCAATTAGGGGGGGGTAGACATATGCAATATTCATTCATAGATACTCTGGTAAAAATATGGGAGATGTCCGGTTTCAGTTATATCTCATGGCAGCAGCTTTTGATGATTGGAATATCCGGCGTGCTTATATACCTTGCCATAGTAAAAGGGTTTGAGCCTTTACTGTTGCTTCCCATAGCCTTCGGCATGCTTTTGACCAACCTGCCCCTTGCGGATCTTATGGTGGAAGAGGTGCCAGGTTCCGGACAGCCCGGAGGACTGCTTTCCTATTTATATCTGGGAGTCAAGAAGGGCATATATCCTTCCCTCATATTTATGGGAATAGGAGCCATGACCGACTTTGGTCCGCTGATCGCGAGACCCACCAGCCTGTTTTTGGGTGCTGCCGCGCAGTTCGGTATTTACGTCGCTTTTACCATCGCCAGAGCCCTTAACTTTACCCCGCAGGAAGCCGCTTCTATTGGAATCATCGGCGGTGCTGACGGCCCTACGGCGATTTATCTGACCGCAAAACTGGCCGACCACTTGCTGCCTGCCATAGCGATAGCCGCTTATTCATATATGGCGCTGATCCCCATGATTCAGCCGCCCCTCATGAGGCTTCTTACCACCAAGAAGGAAAGGGAGACCAAGATGGAGCAGCTCAGGGAGGTCTCCAAGTTGGAGAAGATCCTCTTTCCCATCGTTGTTACCATCCTGTGCGTACTGCTCCTGCCCTCGGTGGCGCCCCTTATTGGTATGCTCATGCTGGGCAACCTCTTTAGGGAATCGGGTGTGGTGGAAAGGCTGAGCGACACTGCCCAGAATGCGTTGATCAATATCGTTACTATATTCCTGGGTGTTACCGTAGGTGCCACGGCGAAAGCGGAGACCTTCCTGAGGCTTGAAACACTTATGATCATCGGCCTTGGCCTTTTGGCATTCAGCTTCAGTACCGTGGGCGGATTGTTGTTCGGAAAGCTCATGTACTGGCTTTCAGGCGGCAAGGTCAACCCATTGATCGGTTCCGCAGGTGTCTCTGCTGTTCCAATGGCAGCACGAGTATCCCAGGTTGAAGGGCAGAAGGCCAATCCTTCAAACTTCCTGCTCATGCATGCCATGGGTCCCAACGTGGCAGGTGTTATAGGTTCGGCTGTCGCCGCCGGTTTCCTGCTTGCCGTGTTTGGTCAATAAAGGCTGCCGTATGGAGTTTTAACAGCAGGTAATAGATACATTTGTTTATCCTTTTCATTCTGATGTTTAAGGGGGCTCCTGCCCCCTTATAATTTATTCTGAAATGGCGTGTATCCGGATGCCGATACCCAGTATCAGGCAGGGCGGAATACCCTCCAGGTCTTGAAATTGACAGCGTTTTAGTGTATCATAATGTACGCACTCTTTTTCGAGGTGTAGCGCAGTTGGTAGCGCGCTTGGTTTGGGACCAAGATGCCGGGGGTTCGAGTCCTCTCACCTCGACCAAGGAGACTGATTTTGATACAAAAATCGGTCTTCTTTTTTTATGCCGTATATTAAAAGGTGTTGTAACCAAGCGCTCTTATATAGTCGCAACACCTTCCTGCTTCAATA
>Ga0209537_1001261_pt1 | contig 29094 bp, 32 predicted proteins | sample BioPla4DNA1_FD_187698 | JGI IMG/M metagenome (GOLD analysis project Ga0209537, IMG submission 187698) | Biogas fermentation microbial communities from Germany - Plant 4 DNA1 (SPAdes) (version 2) | ecosystem: Engineered > Bioreactor > Anaerobic > Digestate | place: Bielefeld, North...
TCGAACGGACAGGTTCTACATCTACGCTGGCAAATACGCTACAGAGGCGAGCTCTGCGCTGGCCAAGATCGAGCCCCCCTCGTTCGTTGCGGTGATCGGAAAGAGCCGTACCTATAGCTCCGACGAGGGGAAGTTCTACGTGTCCGTTCGAGCGGAGAAAGTGCTGTCGGTCGACGAGGGGATCAAGGACAATTGGCTGCTCGAGACCATCAGGGCGACCCTTCGCCGCATAGACGCCATGGAGGAGGCATTGCAGATGGAGACGCCTTCCGTACAGAACCTGGTCAACCTTGGCTTCCCGGCAAGCCTCGCCGATGGCGTGGTGCGCGCTGTGGAGCACTACCAGAATCCGGACGTCAATCGCTTCCGCGGGACGGTGCTGGAGGCCTTGGAACAGCTGCTTCCGGACCGCGCCTTCGACCTCCCCCTGCCGCAGGACCTGCCGAGCCCCGAGGAGATCTATGACTCTGACATAGATGGCGAGGACATCGATGATGGGGAGAAGGAAGAGATCGTCTTGAAGCTCATCGAGAAGCTCGATGTCAACAAGAAAGGCGCCCCCCTGTCCGAGTTGATCAAGGAATCGGCCAAGCTAGGCATCGAAGAGGATGAGTTGGAAGAGATTAACAACTCGCTCCTGGACAAGGGCCTGATCTACGAACCTACCATCGGCCGTATGAAGCGTATCTGAACGCCCCCTCGGGGCCCCTTTCCTTTTTTATTGTAATGTTTCGGTGGCAGCCCGGAGGCCGTCCTCGAACGCCCATTGCTCCCTGAAATGATTGTTGGTGTCATCGATCAGCTTGAGATACCAGTAGATCAGGAACGGGCTGAATATGATCGTGATGATTAGGTACAGTAGAAAGCTTCGGTCCTGAGGAGACCGAGGTACCGGTGGAGGAACGTTCTCGCCATTGGCCGCGAAGGCGAGATAGACGTTGTACGCGAAGGCGTGCCAGCGGTCATCATGATCGAAGGCGAACTGGCTTAGGAAGTATAGTGTGTAGAAGTAAAGCACGATGCCGATTATCGGAATCAATATGGCAAGGGACCAAAGGGTGGAGCGCGGCCTTTCACCGATCCGTGCTCCCTGATCTATGCTCTCCAGCGCGAAGATGTAGGGTTGCACCGCCGCCGCCGTCCCCTTCTCCTGACCTCTGGCCAATATGAGGTCGATCATCGCCCTCCGGAGGGCGGCCTCGCGCGCCAGATGCTTGTTCATGCGGTCGATGAGCTTGTAGTTCATGTAGATGAAGAGGAAGGCAGCGACAGCAAAGCCAAGGAATATGATGAACCCGCCCGTCGAGAGGTCGAAGAACAACAGAAGGATCCCCGCCATGAATCCCACCACCAATGCCAGCAGTGGCACCAGCACCCATAGCGGCGATATTATCTCATCTGATACTCCACGCCCTATGGAAAGCTCCGCGACCCTCCGCCTCGCATCCCCCGATGTCAGCGGCCTGGTCGGCGTCATCAGGTCATAGCCACAATGGCGGCAGAAACGCTCTCCCGGCGACGACGCGGTTCCGCAACGCGGGCACATGGACGATCCGTCGGGCATGCTCACCTCCTAACCACGATGCCTGCGTAACCGACTACCTCCTGCATGGGCATGACATCGCCTGAATTGGCATACTGCAGCAGCTCGGCCTTCGTGCCATCACATGCCATCAACATGGTCATGACCGGCCCATAACCGCACATCGTGACGTTGCGGCTCACGACCTCATCATACACCCCGGTGGCATCCAGGGCCAGCACCTTATCTATGACCGCCTGGTCCTTCTTCCGGGCAACTTCCGGCGGGACATAATGGCTCATGTCGGTGGATGCCAGGATGACGACGTCCCTGTCCGCGACGGCATTCCTTATCTCGGCCGCGGTCTCGGCAGCGGTATGTGGGTCCTGAGCACCCATGGATATGGGTACGATGCTCACATCCTCGTCCAAGTATTGCAGGAAGGGTACCTGGACCTCGATGGAGTGCTCGAAGAGGTGAGCCGAGGGGTCGTCGACCACATAGCGTCCCAAGCGGCGGACGATCTCCTGATCGATCGTCGCCAATCCCAATGGGGTGATGAAGTCCTGGGTGGTCGTCGCGACAGGTGCCCCTGCACCGTGATGGTTCGGCCCTATGATGATGAACGTTTCAGGAAGGCCATCGCGGGCCAGTGCGGCATATACGTGAGCGGCCACGGGTCCAGAGTACATCCACCCGGCATGTGGGACCATCGCTCCCACAATGCTTCGCCTCCCATCACCAACGACCTCCGGTACCTCTCCAGGCCCGAGAGGGGATAGGAAGGCAGCCTCGATCTCGGCGCGCACCTGCATCTCGTTGCCGGGATAGAACTGCCCCGCCACGGCAGGGTGTCTGGCGGTCATGCAGCAGATAATCGAATTGCTGCTTATTTCAATGTTTGCCGCTGACCTGGCCAGCGGAGGTTGCCCTCAGATGGCACACTGAAATGAAGAAGAAAAGTATCGGAAGGGGTTTGAGATCGTTCGATCGAGCCTCACAGACTGGCTTCGAAGTCGTCCATGGTGAGCTTGTAGTCCTCGTCGTTGACCAGTATGCCCCGCTCCTTGAGGATCTCGCGAGTGAGCAACCAGTAGACGCAGGCCAACGCCCGGCGGCCCTTGTTGTTGGTGGGAATGACGAGGTCGATGTTCTTCGTCTCATTGTTGGCGTCGCACAGGGCCACGATCGGAATGCCTATGTTGACCGCTTCAGCGACGGCCTGCTGATCGGCAGCAGGATCGGTGACAAGGAGAACCTCGGGCTCTATGAACTCGGGGAGGGCGGGATTGGTCAACGTGCCTGGGACGAAGCGCCCGGCGAATACCTTTGCCCCCAAGGTCTTGGCGAACATCTTGGCCGGCTTCTGCCCGTACTGTCTGGCCGAGGAGACCAGTATGTTCTCTGGCTTGAACCGGGCCAGGAACTTGGCGGTGGCCCGGATGCGGGCGTCGGTCTGCTTTACATCCATGACGTATAGACCGTCCGACCTTACCTTGAAGATGAATTTTTTCATGTCGGCGCTCTTCTGCTGGGTGCCGATGTGGACACCAGAGGTGAGATATACGTCCTCGGGCACCAAAAGCTCGGTCTTGATTTCATCGCTCATAAAAACCCTCACTCGTCTCTCTTAACCGTGATCGGGAGCACATCCCTATCGAACTCAAGCATGGCGATCTCGACTGGGTCGATCATGTCTTCTGATACGTCAATCAGAACAGGCGCTCCCATGGATATCTGCAATGCACGGGCCCCGATAATGCGCGCCTTCTCGAATCTAGTATATTTCACACTATCACCATGCGGGAATGGCCTGATATTGACAGTTTGCTTATAAACCTTTGGTAAGGCGCCGAATCGACGGCCAGATGTCTCAATCTCATGCATATCTTCTCGTTCTAAGGCATCACCATATCCTAGTTTGTAGGTGTGACTAGGCTTTTAGATGCTACTTGGATGTTAGAAGGTGCTCTTAATCTTTGCCGATGCCCGGGTCGCTCTCACCGTGCATATGGTGCTGCATCACCACAATTCTATATGCCTAGGGCACCGACATATCGAACGTGGCTGACGCTCTTCTGCTATCCGCCCCTCTGGCCGCCGCCATAGTGATCTCCCTAGCGCTGGCCGGATTTGCATGGTGGAAGAGCGCAAGGAAGGTTCGCAAGCTATTCTTCATGATGAACCTGTCCCTGGCGTTCCTATCAGCGTGCTACTGGATGGAACTGGCCTCCCCCACCCTGGAAGGCAAGCTGTTCTGGAACGGCCTGGAATATGTCGTGAACGTCACCATGCCTGTGCTCTTCCTCCTCTACACATACACCTTCCTGGGGAAGAGCATAGTCTGGCGATGGAAGGTCATCCCCTTCCTGCTCATGGTGCCGGTGATAACCCTTGGACTATTATGGACCAATGACGTTCATCATCTGTTCTATCGGCAGGTCGGCCTGTCAGGGGAGCCGTTCACCTCCTTCACGCTCACCTATGGCATCGGATTCGTGATACATTCGGCATATTCGCTGGGGCTCCTGTTCATCAGCGTGTTCTCCCTGGCATCCGCATACCTGCGGTCTTCGAGGATGCATCGCCGCCAGATTATGCCGGTTCTGGCGGCCTCGCTCATTCCCATCGTGGCCCTGGCGATCGGTCTCCCAAGGGCCTTTCCCCTCTCCCTCACCTATTTCTTCGTGATCGGGTTCACGGCCGCCGCGGTGTTGCTGTTCATCGGATCGTTCAAGTACGAGCTTTTCGACGTGGTTCCGCTTGCCCTTGAGGGCATAGTCGAGGCGGTGGACGACGGCATCATCGTTACCGACACTAAGGGACGGCTTCTCTTCGTCAACGACCTCCTCCTCAGACGGATGGGGATGAGCAGGGAGGAGGCCTATGCAAAGCCACTATCGACCATCTCACCCCAACTGACCGAATGCGTGGAGAAGGCCAGGGATGGGGAGACGGTGACGTTGGCCCTGCCAGGGGACGATGCGATATACATGGTCAAGGTCACTCACATCCTAGACAGTGAAGGGCCCCCTACCTCCGAACTTCTCACCTTGCGGGACATCACCGAGGAGAAGAGGAACAGCGAACGGCTGCGTATGGCGAACCTTAAGCTGTCACTGCTGGCATCGGTGACCAGGCATGACATCCTCAACCAATTGACCATCATCCGCGGATACGGTGAGCTGATGGCCCGCGGAAAGGCGGAAGCGGCCTCATGCGAGAGGTATGGGGGGGAGATAGCATCCGCCGGGGCATCGATCGAACGGCAGCTTCGCTTCATCGCAGACTATCAATCCCTGGGGGAAGCGTCCCCCCGATGGCAGTCGGCAGAGAAGGTGGTCCATAGGGCCAGGGAGCTAGGCCTGGGAGGGGATCTCAAGGTCACCATCGATCTGGACGCCATCGAACTGCTGGCCGATCCATTGCTGGAGAGCGTGTTCAGCATCCTGCTGGACAACACGGTGCGACACGGGGTCCGCGCCACGGAAGTGATGATCTGGAATGAAGAAGGGGAGGGAGGGGAGATGGTGATAGTGTATCAGGACAACGGCGTAGGAGTGGCCTGGGAGGACAAGGAACACATCTTCGAGGTGGGGCATGGCAAGGGAGGGGGGTTGGGCCTGCACCTGGCACGCGAGATCCTGGAGGTGTCCGGCATGCACATGCATGAGAACGGGGAGCCAGGGAAGTGCGCCCGGTTCAAGATGATCGTGCCGCCAGACAGATGGCGCAGGTCAGGGATCAGCGACCAAGGCGCTCCTTCAGGTACGGGACCAGGCCGCCTCCCTCTAGGACCTCGAGGAGAAAATCGGGCATAGGGTCGAACCGGATGCAGCTGCCAGTGGAGGCATTGCGCATCATGCCCGCGGACAGGTCGATCTCCGCCACATCTCCCGTCTTGAACATCTCCGTCGCATCCTTGCAGATCACGACCGGCAGCCCCACATTGATGCAGTTGCGGTAGAAGATGCGTGCCACGCTCTTCGCGACGACAGCGCCTACGCCTGCCGCCTTCAGGGCCAGCGGCGCCTGCTCCCTCGATGAGCCGCAACCGAAGTTCTTGCCGGCCACGATGATATCGCCCTCCCTCACCGAGCTGGCAAAGGCCGGGTCGATATCCTCCATGGCATGAGCTGCCAGATTGGCCACGTTGTAATCGTCAAGATACCTCCCCGGGATGATCAGGTCGGTGTTGACATGATCGCCATACTTCCATACTCTACCGGTCAGCATCTCACACCCTCCGGGGGTCCGCGATCTCTCCCTTTATCGCGCTTGCCGCCACGGTGTCCGGGGATGCGAGATAGACCTCGGCCGATGGGGAGCCCATCCGCCCCCGGAAGTTGCGATTGGTCGTGGATATGCATCTCTCCCCGGCCGCGAGAAGGCCTTGGTGGCCTCCCAGGCATGGGCCGCAGCCCGGATTGACGATGACCGCCCCGCTCGTTGCCAGGGATGCCAGCAGGCCGCGCTTGGACGCCTCGATGTATATCTCCCGGGATGCGGGCACCACTATGAAGCGCACATCGCGATGGACCTTTCGGCCGCGCAACAACGCTTCGGCTGCCTCGAGGTCTTCCAGTCTGCCGTTGGTGCAGGAACCGAGAACCGCCTGCTCGATCTTCGTCCCCTCCACCTCGGTCACGTCGCAGACATTGTCCACACTGTGCGGGCAGGCGACCTGCGGCGCCAGCGATGATACGTCGAACTCCACCTCCTCGTCCGGGATGGCGGTCTGGCCGTAATCAGCCTCCAGGCCGCTCCACCCTGGCACCCGCTGCGCCAGCCATCCGTCGGTGGCGGCGTCGGGGAAGCACACGCCGGCCTTTGCGCCCATCTCGATGCTCATGTTGCTCAGCACCATGCGCGACTCTATGGACATGGCGGACACGGCATTGCCCGTGAACTCCACGCACCTGTAGTCCGCCCCATCGGCGCCCTGATCCCCGATTATGTTCAGGATGACATCCTTGGAGCGGACGTGTGGCCTCAGCTTCCCCCGTATGCGAAGCCGAAGCGTCTCCGGCACCCTCATCCATATCTCCCCGGTGGCCCACACCGATGCCATCTCGGTTGCCCCGATGCCGGTGGAGAACGCTCCAAGGGCCCCATAGGTCGTGGTATGGGAATCGGACCCCACGATCAGCATTTCCGGCCGTACATGACCCTTCTCCGGGAGCACCTGATGGCATATGCCCTCGCCCAGATCGTAGAAGTATGGCAGTTCGGACTGGCGGGCGAATCCACGGACCTCTCGATGCGACTCGGCGGTCTTGATGGTGTTTGCGGGAATGCGGTGGTCGAACAGGATCACCACCTTGGATGGGTCCCATATCCTCTCCGCCCCGATCTCGCGGAACGAGCTGAGGACCAGAGCGGAGTTCTCATGCGACATCGCCAGGTCCACCTTGGCCTGCACGATATCCCCGGTCGAGACATTTCGTCCACTGGCTCGAGACAGGACCCTCTGGGCGAAGGTCATGGAGGTCATGCCCCTGACAGTCCCTTGGTGGATAAAGCCCTGTCGCCATTTCGCAGAACGCAACGGGAACGTGACGAGCCTCGAGCGACCCTGCTGCCGGTGTTCAGGACTGTTCTCTCGATCAAAATTCACGATAAGATATTCTTCTTATCGTCGTTAATATTGAATTAATTAGGCATGAATAGTGGTGATAATCGTAACTCTACCTAGATAACGCGCAATATATCTGCAATCGTCGTAGTTGAGCTTCGATAAACCTTTATATCAACCGTTGATTCACTCAATCCGAATAACCAGGAGCGTATGGCATGGAGGATGAAATCCCGCCAAAGTCAGCCGGTAATCTCCAAGACTATGAGGTCGCCTGCAAGGAGTTCACCTGGGCGTCCGTGGACAAGGAGTTCGACTGGTCCAAGGGTTCTGTGTACAACATCGCTTACGAAGCGATAGACCGTCACGCCCTGAACTGGAGGAAGAACAAGATCGCCCTGTACTCGGTAAAGGCCTCCGGCGAGGTGCAGAAGTATACGTTCGGAGAGATGTCCGACATCACCAGCCGGTTCGCCAGCGGCCTGATGAAGTTGGGGGCGAAGAGGGGTGACCGCATATTCGTGTACCTGGATCGGACGTCCGAGCTGTACATGGCAATGCTGGGCATCATCAAGATGGGTGGTATCGCCGGTCCTCTCTTCTCCGCCCTAGGGCCAGAGGCGGTCAAGGACCGGGCCCTGGACTCAGGCACCAACATAATCATCACCTCTCCCTACCTGTATGAGAGGATCCTGCCCATACTGGATGATCTGGCAGATCTCAACAAGATAATCATAGTGGGTGCCGAGGGAGAGCTTGGAGAGAAGTGCGTCAGCTTCGAGGAGGTAGTGGAATCAGGAGATCCCGGATTCCAGGCGGTCAATATGGCGCCCACCGATCCGTATATCATACACTATACTTCAGGATCGACCGGCAAGCCCAAGGGCGTCCTGCTCGGCCACCGCGCCATGATACAGCAATGCATCACCTCCAAATGGGTGCTGGACCTGAGAGAGGAGGATACATACTGGTGCACCGCAGATCCCGGCTGGGTCACCGGCACGTCCTACGGTATCTTCGGCCCATGGTACCTAGGCACATCGCTTGTATCATACGAGGGTCGGTTCGACGCCCGCGTCTGGTACGACATCCTGGAGCGCTTCGGCGTCACGGTATGGTACACGGCCCCGACCGCCCTACGAATGCTCATGCGAGCGGGGGACGATGTGCTGAAGGAGTTCAACCTGGACAAGGTGCGCCACATCTGCTCCGTCGGAGAGCCTCTGAACGCCGAGGTGATACGCTGGGCACTTCGCACGATGGGCAAGCGCATTCACGACACATGGTTCCAGACGGAGACGGGTGCCCATCTCATCTGCAACTACCCATGCATGCCGATCCGCCCTGGCTCCATGGGAAAGCCCATACCGGGAGTCATCGCCGGGGTCGTGGACGAGGAGGGCAACGAGGTCCCGCCCATGACCGAGGGGTATCTGGCCCTGCGCCCTGGCTGGCCATCCATGATGCTTGGCATCTGGCGCAACACCCCGCGTTTCAAGGAGTACTTCCGGGTTCCCGGCTGGTACATCGCGGGCGACATGGCCTACCGCGACGAGGACGGATACTTCTGGTTCCTGGGTCGCGCCGACGACGTCATCAAGACCTCCGGAGAGAGGCTTGGACCGTTCGAGGTGGAGTCGGCTCTCATCGAGCACGCCGCAGTGGCGGAAGCAGGTGTCATCGGCAAGCCGGACGAGCTGAGGGGCGAGATCGTGAAGGCCTTCATAACCCTCCGGCCGGGATACAAGCCCTCCGATGAGCTGAAGGAGGACATCACCAAGTTCGTCAAGACAAGACTGGCCTACTACGCATATCCCAGGGAGATCGAGTTCGTCGAGTCCCTGCCCAAGACCCGCTCGGGCAAGATCATGCGTAGGGTGCTGAAGGCAAGGGAACTTGGCCAGCCTCTTGGTGACCTGTCCACCCTGGAAGACTGAAACGCCTTCTCAACAACCTTTTTCTTTTTTTATCGATGTTCATCGATGCTCAGGATCGAAGAAAAAAGGATCGAAGGGGAATGTGGGGGTTGAACCCCCTTTTGTGATCACTCCGTCGTCTTGCCGTCGAAGTGCTCGTCGTCGGCCTCGGCATCCGCCTTGGTCTTGTGGAGGACCCCGTCCCTGTGCTCAGGCGGGGAATAGATAGTGTATAGCTTGAGATCGGCGGTCTTGGAGGTGTTGATGACGTTGTGGTTGGAACCCCTGGGAACGACCACTGCGCTGCCATCCTTCACCGTGTATGTGGTATCGTCGATGATGACTTTGCCCTCGCCTGCTTCAAAGCGGAAGAACTGGTCAACATCATCATGGACCTCGGCCCCGATCTCCTCTCCCGGCTTCAGGCTCATGAGCACCAACTGGCTGAACTGGCTGGTATAGAGAACCTTGCGGAAGTTCGTGTTGTCGACTGTGTCCTTCTCGATGTCGGTCATAAAACCCTTCTTGGTCATAGTCTCATCTCCGTTCGGCCCGCAGGCCGGTCTACCATGCATATGTATCGACCTACGTAAAAAGACATTGCCAAATCGTTAGTTCAACGCACTGCTTTAGAAAAAGACGGGGCTGGGCCCCTCGGTGTTCACGCTATAGGGATGTTCCTGAACATCTCCATCCAAGATATGAATCCTATCATGCGGCCGTTCTCATCCACCACGGGAAGTCGCCTTACGTTCTTCTTGTTCATCAATGCGAGAGCGTCGGCGATGGTCGTATCAGGAGTGACCGTGGTCACCGGCGAGCTCATGACCTCCGAGACCTTCAGATAGAGGAACTTGTCCTGGCTGGTCAGATAGCGCCGCAGCACATCACGCTCGGTGAATATCCCTACCACCTTATCGTCAGCATCGGTCACGATGACGCTTCCCTGGTCATTCTCGACCATAAGTTCTACGGCACTCTGCACCGAATCGTCGGGGGAAACGATCTCTCGCTTCCTGATCATGTAGTCCTTGACAAGTGCGACCATTTTGCTCAAGATGAATATTGGTTAGAATGTTGATAAAGCTAATTGGTCAAATCGGCCTCGGGCTATAATAATCGAAGAGATGGCCCCGCCCTTCGAAGACCGCCAAAGTTCGGAGCCCTCCTCGACCAAGTTAAATAGGTTGAGACCACGTCGCGGCCCATGGCATCGTCACCGTCTTCCATCGCCCCCGAGATGGGGGAGCGTACAGCGTTCGAGTATATGCGCCCCATAGGGCCTCGCACCCTTTGCGTGGTCACGCCGTCGGAGAGGCGCATATGGGACACCTCTCCAGAGTTCCCGGTGCGTGCCAGGCGAGCATACACAGGGGGATTCTCTCGCAAATGCCAGTCATATGCGGAACGATTCTACCGAGGCCACTGGTGCATCCTTGACCCCTGCAACGGCTTCATGTGGCCTGACGAGGTCATTCGCAGCCCCCACGACCGATGCCTGTACCGTCCGGAGACGCAGCCGTTGACGGCCGATCAGCTTCGTGAACATTCCATACGAAGGAAGTTGGACGACTTCGATGCGATCATAGCCCTGGGAGGAATGCGCTTCATCCTTCTGATGGAGGAAGTGTTCCCAGGAAAGAGGGTGAGGGCCCCCCTTGCCGGCATTGGCGGCATCGGCGAGATGATGAAGGCGCTCGATGACGCCATTGGAACGGGTAGGAGACTATAGTCCCGCTCCAAGACCGATCATTATCTAAGCTCCAAGCCGTTCCCCCCTCGGTGACGGCATGGCGGAAGTGACCGTCTTCGATGGTGCCGGGTGCATAGGCGGCAACAAGGTCCATCTCTCCTTCGCCGACGAACGTGGCAAGAGTAGAGGGGTCTTCTTCGACTTCGGGATGAACTATTCCAAGATGGAGCGTTACTACGAGGAATTTCTCCGCCCGCGCTCCAACCGCGGCATCCATGACCTGCTTGCCATGGGGATCGTCCCTCCGCTCGCATGCTACCGCCACGACCTGATCCCTGAGGACGTGGACCGCTCCATCGCTCGAAGGGTGACGGTGGACGCCTTGCTCATCTCGCACGCCCACATGGATCATGTGGGACACGCAGCCCTCTTGGACACTGGCATCCCGTTCGCCTGCACGCCCATGACGGCAGCCATCCTCAAATCGCTCCGTGACTGCAGCAAGGGCGACGTCCAGTACGACTGCCCCTACTCCTCGATAAGGACGCCTGTCGAGAAGGAGCCAAGGTGCGTATCCTCCTCGCGGAGGTACATGGGCCGGGACCTTCTTCTGACGGACGAATGCTCCAGCGGCCTGCGCGAGCTGTACTCGTCCACTCCTTCCTCCCGCAGCGGGTCGAGCAGAAGCACGTACATTCCCGGAGCGATCGGAGGCCTGGAAGACCTGGACATGGAGGTCCAGTGCTTCCCCGTGGACCATTCGGTGTATGGCGCGGTCGCTTTCTCGGTCAACACCGAGGAAGGCTGGGTGGTCTACTCGGGAGACCTCAGGCTGCACGGCCGAAACGGGGATGAGACCAGAAGGTTCGCGAAGGAAGCCCGTGGACTGGAACCCCGGCTGCTCATCGTGGAGGGGACGAGGGCGTCCAGGGAGGATCGGGACGAGTCTGAAGAGATGGTCGAGGAGAACTGCCTTCGAGCGGTCAGCGAAGAGAGGGGGCTGGTCGTGGCTGACTTCGGTCCGCGCAACGTCGGGGGCTGGAGACGTTCCGACGCATCGCCTCCTCCACCGGCAGGGAGCTTGTGATCCTCCTAAAGGACGCGCATCTGCTGGAATCGATGCGGAAGGCCGACGGCGTTGACCGAATGGAGGGCGTCCGCATATATGACGACCTTCTGGTTCGCGAAGGACGCTACCAAGAGGAGGTGAGGGAGGAGCATTCCCACCGCCTGGTGGGAGCCGACGAGATCGCGGATTCCCCTGGCTCATTCATCCTCAGCTTCTCATTCTGGGACCTGGGCCGCATGCTTGACATACGCACCGAAGGGGAGACGTACATATACTCCTCATCAGAGGCGTTCAACGAGGAACAGCAGATCGATTTCAGGCGTCTGACGAACTGGTTGCACCGCCTGAACATGAAGCCAGTGGGGTATCAGATCACGACCGTCGCGGGTCGGGAGGTCCCGAAGAAAGTGCCAGGATACCATGCGTCGGGACACATCTCCGCTCCCGAGCTGTTGCAACTGGTGCGCGAGGTCCGGCCGAAAGCGGTGATGGCCGTCCACACCCGGTCGCCCGAGTTCTTCACATGCTTGGCCGATGACGGCATCGATGTCATATTGCCAGAAGAGGGGCGGCCTTACAGCTTGTGATCGTCAAGGCCGAACCATTCTGCCTCGGTGCAGATGCGCCGGTAGGCTGGGTCGAGGATTATCATGGCGGCGACGGCCATGCCTGCAACGGCCACCGCGGGATGCGTTCCAGCATAGACGGCGGTCAGCGAGATCGCGGCAGCCGCCCCTCCCAGGGCCGGGCGGAGGCGGTGCGCCCTCACCGCCTTTCGATACCGCTCCATGAGGTCGATATCGGCATCCGGCGGCCCAAGGACGGAGGCGGCGATCGCGGAGGAGAACAACGTGGCCTGGTACATGATCTCCTCTGGCCGCCTGAGCGGACGCACCTTTCTGATGCACTCACGGACGAACCGCGGTGAGCATTCCGCGATCTCTATGCCCTCCACCACCGCCTCCCATGGTGGCGTGAGGTCAGCCACATATTCCTCCCTGGCGTCGTGACGACGGAACCTTCGACCGGGAGAGACGCTCTTGTCCTGGATATAATGCAACGCCCTGCCCAGATTCTTCATGGCCCAGTAATCGTTTCCGATGAGGTACGCCCTGCGAGCCCTCCACAGGTACGCCATGATGGTTCCCGTGGGAGGGTTGTGATGAGGTGCCCGAACGATGCGAAGTCGACGGCCGTTCTCCCGGTAGGCGAGGTCGGGACGCCGGTCCGGCTCCACCGAACCGTTGCACAGCCCCCTCTCAAGTTCCTCCGGCAGGCACATCTCGGCGGAGATCGCCCTGGCTATGGAAACGTGACTCTTCCACTTCATCCCTTCTCGGGCATGACGATGCGTCCATGTATTTCAATGGAGGCGGGAGCGCCCCGAAAGTGCCAGCCTCACAGGCCTTCATCCTAGTCCCTATAGTCCTTCCTTCGAAGATACAGCAAGTCCAGTGCGATTATCGCCACCAGGGCGAATATGGTCAGGACCCCCAATACCATGATGGTCTTCAGAGCATCCGTCTCCGACCTGGCCTCCGCGTCGATGTCGAAGGTCAGCCGGGTCTCCCTCATGACCAGACCCTCCGACGCAGCCTCGACAACGGCCACGAGCCGATAGGTGCCTGGCATGAGGGCGAGTTCGGCCGATGCTGAAGGAACGTTCTCGAACGAGCCATCGGCGATGTACGTATACTTCTCACCCAGCTTGAAGTGCTCGTAATCGTCGGAGATCATGAGGTAGATGTCGACATTGCCTCCATCTGCCTCGACCCGGTAGGACAGCAGCGACTCGCTGTCCAGGGCGATAGGCCATGAATGCGATCCTCCGGAAGGAAGCATCACCTCCCCTGTGTCTGCGGAGGCAGGGGTGAACAGGACGATGGAGATGAGAAGAGCCGTTGCTATTACAGGAAGGATATTCCTAACCGTCCAGTACACCCTATACTATCTTTGGAGCAGCTTAATAATAAAGCTTGTCATCTTCTCCTTGCCAGGCGTACCGCCGCGACTATGCCTAACGCGCCGGCGATGCCTATCACCAGCAGGTTCTTAGCGGTCAGTCCGCCCAACACCTCGTGGTCTATGTGTATCCAGAGGTCCACCTCGTTTCCTGTCGGGGAGCCGTTGGTTATCGTGAGAACGTACTTTCCTTCAGGAAGCATCATCGATCGCTTGACCGAGAAGGTGCCGTGGTCCTCCACGACCACCTCCCCTCCCCGGCTGAGAGCGATGTCGAACGGACCGTTGGACGAGCGCGCCGTGTATGCCAGGTGCATCCTGGCCGCGCTGTCGATCTCATAGGTTATCGAATCCCCAGGGCCGAGATGCCACTCCTCCACCTCGGTGGAAGGTACCGGGATCGTCAAAAGAGAGAAGGCAAGAACGAGGGCAACGAGCATCGATATGTTCATTGTTGCTGGTCGTGGATATCAATAGCGGCATGATCGATTCGGGATCCGTTGTCGGTCCGACGTAATCACCAAATATGTCAGACATGGAGCAGACAAGATTTATATAATTTAATGACGATTCGTCAAACATGTCTCAGGATGGGAAGACATTCAATCTTAGAAATATCGACGGTCAGACCGTCGGCATCGTCACGATCGCGCTTGGCTTCGCTCTGCTGATAGCTTTCTACGTCGTCAGGGAAAGCATCTATCTAATGATTCCAGTCATAATGCTAGAGATAGGCATATATGGCATGGCCCTTGGCGCCTTCTCCTACCTCCGGGGCCCAAGGACCAGCGGTCGCTGGGGCAACGACTCCGTCTACAGCCTGTTCTGGGGAAGCATGATCGCCGTGATCGGCGGGATGTGGATCGCATATGACAGGCTCGCGGACGCATACGCCCTGCCCGCATTCATCGCCGCGTTCCTGATCTACTTCGGCGCCACCATGCTGATACTGAACCGGAACAAGACTGTGAAGTCCAGGGTCTGGTAAGAAAGCCTCTCGCATCGGGCCGCCCCATCTCAGTCACACTCCCTGAGGCAGCTTGGACCGCAAAAGGGGCGGCCTGGCTAAACCCTTTACAGCCGCATGCCGCCGTCGAGGCTCCCTACCCTTTAGCCCTGGCCTCGCCGCTGCGGCAAAACCCGTCGGGATGACCTCATGCTGCTCGCAACTTGACCCGGCCTGCCGAACCTGCCAAATATTTTATTATGCCGACATGACCGTTCTCCTATCATGAAGCGGCTCGGCAGCGACCGCCAAGGCTTCGGCCTGATCCTGGCGGTCGTCGTGGTCCTCGTGATCATCATCGTCCTGGCAGCGTTGCTCATAGTCCCATTCCGAAGCATTCCAGTGAACGAGAGTCGGCAGGCTGCACTGGAGCAGGGTATCGAGTCGCTCGAGCTGAACGTCAATATCGATGTAGGCGAGGTGTCCGTCAGATTCGTGGAGGATGAGGACGTCGCGGTCGCCCTCGAGGTCAGCGGCCACCATCGCACCGGACTCCTAGGATCGAGGGAGCCTGTGAACATCACCTGGGAGGAGCGCACTGAAGGGGATGCGATCATAGTAGATGCCGATGTGGTACTGGGCGACTCCCTCATCCCATTCTTCAGCAGCGACATCGATTGCACGCTGCTGATATCCAGCCAGCTGCGCACAGCACTGAGCGTGTCCGCAGGCATGGGAGGGCTTGAGGTCGTGACCTCGGACGGGGTCGTCCTGACATCCATGGACCTCTCCGTGAGCACTGGAGGGGTGAGGGCGACCATGGTCGACAACGTCACGCTGGAAGGGCCCATGAGCATGCGGGCGACGACGGGCGGGGTCGATCTGAGCTGGACCAACGTGGTCGCTCGTGACAATGCATCGATGACCCTCAGCACCACGACGGGGGGGGTGCGGGCCAAGGTGGAGCAGACGGAGGGGCTTGGAAGCAACCTCACCTTCACGGCCTCGGCGAACACCGGAGGCATCGAGCTTGAAATGAACATCGCCGGAGACACGTCGGCGCATGTGACGTCCACGACCACGCTTGGCGGCGTATCCGTGCAGGAGCGGACCGGATTCAACGGCACCGACACGGACCTGAGGTCGGAGAACTACGCCAGCGAGTCAAACTTCGAGACCTCTCTGAACACTGGCACCGGCGGGGTGAGCCTGCGCCTTCGATATGAGGCGTGAGGCCTCCCTCCGGAACATTTTTCAATCGTGTAATCGTAGATGTCCCGTTCAGGCTGGGGGTGCGGGTTCTGAATGACGCACGATTGCCAATGAGGAAGTTCATCTCGCCCGAGATTATCTTCGGCAGCGGCTCCATCGAACTGGTAGGGCAGCATGCGTCGAACCTCTCCCCCCGGAGGGTGCTTGTCGTAAGCGATGCAGGGGTGCGGGAAGCGGGATGGACCGGGTCTGTGGAGGCGTCGTTGAGGAATAGCGGCTTGGACCTGTCCACTTACGACCGTGCGTCGGCCAACCCATGCGTGGAGGACGTGGTACGGGGAGCGCGACGTTATCTGGACGATGCTTGCGACCTCGTCGTGGCAGTGGGTGGCGGCAGCCCCATCGATTGCGCGAAGGCCATCGGCATCATGGCAGCCAGCGGGATGGATGTCAGGTGGTTCGAGGGGATGGACCGTGTTCGCGTACCAGGCCCGCCTCTCATATGCGTGCTTACCACGGCAGGGTCCTCTGCCGACGTGTCGCCCTTCGCCGTCATCACCGACAGGGAGGGAAGGAAGAAGATGACCATCATCAACCGGCTCCTCGTACCGGACCTGACGGTGATCGATCCGGCGACCACCGTGACCATGGACGCCGACCTCACTACCTATACCGGCATGGATGCGCTGGCGCATGCGTTCGAATCATATATCTCCAATGCGTCATCTCCGCTCACCTACCTCTTCGCGCTGGAGGCCGTCAAGCTCATCGCCGAGAACCTCCCGTCGGCGAGGCAGGACCCGAAGGATATGGGAGCGAGGGAGCAGATGATGCTTGCCTCCACGTATGCCGGCCTTGCATTCTCCAACGCCGGGCTGGGACCGCTCCATGCCATGGCCCACAGCATCGGAGGGTTCCATGATGCCATGTATCAGCAGGCCGCCTGTGCGCTGCTTGAGCATGTGATCGAGTTCAACCATCCCTGTGCCGAGGAGAGATATCTCCGACTGGAAGTGGCAATGTTCGGCTCTGCGAGAGGAAAGGGACCGCTGATCGACCTCCTCGGCGAACTTCGCAGGGATCTGGGGGCCGACGGCGGTCTTGAGAGCATCGGCGTGAGGAGAGGCGACATTCACCGGCTGAGCGAGAACGCTATCCACGACCCATGTCTGGCCACCAACCCGAGGCCTGCAGGTAGGAAGGATGTCGAGGAGCTGTATGAGCGAGCGATGTAGGCGGGACCAGACCATGGCTGACATGAGGGAGGGCATCATAGGCCTGGGGGCTGGCGGTCAGAGGAAGAGCTACTACCCCCAGCTACAAGAACGCATCTCCGAGCTGGAACGTGCCAACCGTGCGCTGGCGGAGAGCGAGATGAGATACAAGGCCCTCGTGGAGAACATCGACGTAGGCATATTCCGCGTATCCCTGGAGGATGGCGTCAGGTTCGTTCAGGCCAATGCGGCCATGGCCAGGATATTGGGGTACAGCAACGTGGAGGAACTGCTATCCCACGACCCCTCGGAGCTCTGCCCCCCTCTCCTGAGGAGGAATAGGATCAGGGCTCAGCTGGAGAGGGATGGCGCCATCAAGAACATGAGAGTGGTGGCGAGCAGGAAGGACGGGAGGCCCGTCAGTCTGCTCGTCACGCTTATCGCCAGCCGCTTCCAGGACAGCCGTATCGAGTGGATCGACGGCCTGGTCGTGGACGTGACCATGCGTGAGAGGTCTCAGAGGCGGATCGAGGAAGACCGCGCCCGCTTGCAGGCCATCTTCGACTCTCTGCCAGTGGGCATCATCCTGATAGACTCCGACGGACTGGTCATAGGAACGAACAGACGATGGCGACAGATCTGGATGATGGACGGTGCCTCCGAGGAGGGAAGGCTGGAGAGATACGTCGGCCGCCTGGCGGGATCGAAGGAGCGTTTGAAGAGGGATGAGTGGCCCATAGCCCGCGCCTTCAGGGGAGAAAGCATCATCGATCAAGAGATAGAGATCCAGCGTTTCGACGGTTCTCCAGGCACCCTGCTAGCGTCCGCCGTTCCGATAAGAGATCTCGGCGGAGGGATAATCGGCGCGGTGAGCACGATAATCGACATCACATCACGGAAGAGACTGGAGAGGGACCTGGAAGAAGCCAGGTCCAGGTCGGAGATGTACGTGGACCTGCTGACGCATGACATCAGCAACTACAACGCCGCCGCCATGGGATACCTGCAACTGGCCGAGGACGTTCTTCAGCTGAATGAACAGGACCGAAGGCTTATCATCAAGCCGCTGGAAGAGCTTAGGAACAGCACCGAGCTGCTGGCCAACGTCTGGGACCTGCAGAGGGTTGAGTCGGGCAGGGAGAGGGACAGGCCGATGGAGGTGGAGAAGATCCTCCAGCAGGTCATACGTGACTACCGCGTATTGCCTGGCAAGGATGTCTCGATCGCACTGCATCAGGAATGCCGCTGCCGCGTGATGGCGACAGACCTCCTTGGGGTCGTGTTCTCCAACATCATGAGCAATGCCATCAAACATTCCGGCCATGAAGTGAACGTGGTCGTGAGACTGAGCAGCGTCGTCAGAGGTGGCCAAGAGTGGGCCCGGGTGGAGGTGGAGGACGACGGGCCCGGCGTGCCGGACGAGAAGAAGGCCGCCATCTTCGACCGCTCCCTGATGGGTCTGACCAAGCCCATCAGCCGCGGTCTGGGGCTATATCTCGTCAAGCGGCTGGTCGACGAGTATGGCGGCGTGGTGTGGGTCGAGGACCGGGTAACCGGAGATCATACGCAAGGGGCGAGGTTCGTGGTCGAGCTGCCCGCCCTCTCCGTGGACCAGCAAGACCCATGTGATTGATCGCCCTACCGCGTGGAGCCTTCATCGAGCTCCCTGGGCATCCCACCCGTCATTCCGCCATCAAGTGCGCCTTAATAAAATGGATTAAGGGGTTTGGATCAGGCACCTCTAGGGATGTGCCTGCCATACTGCTTTACCGTCTCGGCCATTGCCCTCAGGTTCTCTGCTGGCGATGCGGCGGCGATAGAACAACCAGGAGAGATTATTCTGAACCCAGCATCGATGCACTTCTGAGTCTCACGCCTTACGTCGTCAACGGTGCCCTCCAGCAGGGGCATGATGGGTCCGACGTTGCCGCATAATGCGACCTTATCTCCCACGAGCTTGTAGGCCTTGTAGGGATCGACCTTCTGTTCAATGCTAATGGCGTTTGCCCCGGTCTGAGCTATGAACGGCAGATGATCGGTGGTATCCCCGCAAATGTGGAGTTCGGTCAGCATGCCGGTGGATCGGATGGCCTTTTGCTCGATCTGATTGTACGGCAGGGCATACTCGACGAACATCTCTGTGGAGAGCATATCTCCCGAAGCGGTTGGATCGGCCACGGCCAAGTAGTCGAGCATGTCTACATTCCCTGGGCTGAGCAGCATCTTGTACGCTTCAGCGTTGAACTCGGCGCAAAACTGGATCACGCGCTTGACCTCGTCCGGATCGGTGGCGATGCCAAACATTAGATTCTCCGTGCCCACCAGGTGGCCGGCCATGGTCAGCGGGCCCCAGCTGGTGATGCCGCTGATGGCCTCGTCCTTGCCAGCAGCCTTGCGGAGCAGTCGATACCTTTCGATCACGTTCTGGATCTTGGGATCCTTCAGGAACGCATCCATATCGGGCGCTTCGAACTCCCCACCCAACGTATAGGGCGAGGATCTGACATAGGGATTGGGAGCATTGTACTCGATCTCGACGCCAAGGAACTCGGTGTGTGACCATATCTGGAATATCTCCCAGTTCTCGAAACCGTAAAGCTCTACGGCCGCTTTTGCCAATGCGACCAGATCCTTTGGACGGTCGAACAAACCAACCGGGTCCGCACCGGCCCTCTGGAATGTATCCGGCGTCAGCACGGTCTTGCCGATCACCGCCGGTCGATCTATCTCATCCATTGCGAAGGCCGCTCTCATCCTTTCTCGATTAGTAACCATAGTATCCCTCAGGGATGAAGCGGGATAGAATTTGTAAGATATTATGATTACTATTGTATTACAAATAGACCACACAACTCATTTTTCAGATATTTACATAAAAAGATTGATAATGTTAATTTGGCTGCCGTTTCTTCATGGTCTCTTCCTCCAAAGAGCTTGTCAGGGCACTCTTTGAGGGCGAGGGGGTGGAGAGGGTACCGGTCTTCCCACCGTTCTCCGGGTTTTTAGCAACCGCATTGCATGGAATTACAAATCAAGAAGCCATAGACAACCCGGCCTTGGCCGCCCATGCCCAGATAGAAATGGGACAGCTGTGTGGTTTCGATGGTATGGAGATGATCGCGGACTTTCTATGCCCTGCCGAGGCATGTGGCTCGAAGGCGCAGGTTCCAGACTATGGCTTGATGCCCACGATCTCACCGGTCATAGAAGAGCTTAGTGATATAGACAGACTTGGAGTGCCCGATCCACGAGAGGACCATCGATTTGTCTCCTCACTTGCCGCGGCCGAGGAGATCGATAAGAGGATCGGTCGTACCCACTATCTCTACGCAACCATGTCAGGACCATTCACCCTCTTGGGAGAACTAAGGGGTCTGGAGAGATTTTTCTTCGACCTCATTATCGAGCCAGGGGCCGTTCGTGAAATGATGCGATATGCCAATGAGGTGCTGAATAGTTACCACGAGGAGATCGACCTCTTGGATCCTGACGCCATAGTGGTGGCCGATCCCACCACGTCAGGCTCATTCCTTAGCGCCGATCTGTTCCGAAAATTCGTGCTGTCCTCCAACGTCGCTCTCGCCCATCGGATCGGGTCAAGGGGGAGGGATGTCATGTGGCATATCTGTGGGGATTCGTTCGATATCTTTCGAGAAATGTCCTCGGTTGAGGCGGACATGCTATCAGTGGATGCTCCGGTCAGCCTATCGGCCGTGTCCGATCTGTTCCCAGACACCATAATCATTGGCAATCTGCCCCCTGAAGGAGCGTTAACTGGCGGGCCTCCAATAGAAGTGGTCAAGCAGTCGGTCAGGTGTATGAACGAGATGATCGACCGAAAATACATACTCGCCGCAGGTTGTGGACTCACACTGGATTGCGAGGTAGAATATATCAGGATGATGCGTTACTCCAGTGAGCAATTTTCCCTGATACGCCGCTGATCATTTCGGTCGACCGGCTGTGAAGAGTTCATACTCCTGGGCTGCTCGTTCTTCCTTGGAAAGATCGTCCAGGTAGCGCCTTATTGCGGTCACGATGAATTCAGAGCGGGACTTGAAATGGTTTTCCTCCACCCAACGGTCGATATTGTCCACCAATGCCTGAGGTACCCTTACATTTACGATGCTTGTACCTCTCTTCCGATGATATGCTGAAACGATCGATACTCGATTGTTTTCATTATCCCCTTTCATGTGGCTCATATATGTTACATATGTAACACGTCTAGTATAATTACCTTATCGCATCACGACATAGGCTTTTGACCGTTCCCCTCGGCAGGACCGATCCTGCATTCCTATGTCGCAGCCCCTTGGATCTGGGCGTGCCATATGCCTGGACGTGTGATCGAAATTGACCGAGCCATAGGGATGTCTCAGGATATCCATACCGATCTGTTGATGCTCGACACAGGACCGGACAGGAAAGGCTCGAACTGTGCCTGTACAAGTAAGGGAACGAGTATCATCAAGGCTGATCCAGGGCGGCGGGTAAATGCCCGCCTCGCTCCGTACTTCCAAACACTTGGATCAAGTGGACAGCCTATATTGGGAGCGGAATTCGCGACATACCTCATCGCCCTAGAGTATCGAGCCTGGCATCCCCGGCCAGCGCATCCGATAAATAGGTCGGCGTCCAGACTATCATTGCAGAGGAATGGGATGGACAGGGAGTCATGGATAGTTCTTGGTGTAGCGGCCGCCATCGTGCTGGGATTCGTGATCGCTGACCTGGTAGGCTTCGAGGTTGGAGATGAGGACGACGGTGCCATCCCGCCAGACGACTCTCCGCCTGAACCGATCGCCGAACCGCCCCCTGAGCCGGAACCGACGCCTGAACCGCCGCCCATGCCTGTAGCCCCCGCTCCCGAGCCTGTACCGGAGCCTGTACCGATGCCAGAACCGGTGCCGGAGCCGTCCCCGGAGCCTTCTCCAATACCGGACGAGCCCGATCGATCTGGCGGAAATGACACCGATGCCGCCCAGGGAGGCATCCCGGAGGAGGAAGTGGACGAAGTGGGCGATGATGAAGTGGCGGAGTGAGGCCGCCGTTCGATCCCCGTGTCGATCGGCAGTCTCGGCAGCATCTATGCCATTACCAAGGCCTCGGTCCCTCCGCAGGCTGAGATTCCAGAAGATAAATACCGGGGGATGGAGAAGAATGAGGACATGGCGATGGAGATGCGACGGGGAATTGCGCTCTCAAGGGTCGAGGGGGCCGTGAGGCTGCTCTGGGACGAGTGCCTGATGGCCCGCGGAGATGCGGTGAGGGGACTGGACCGACCATCGACGTTCGCGCCGGACCCTGTTCCGGAGCCCGGTCCGGACGAGCCCCCGCCACCGGAGCCTCTGCCCGATCCGGACCCCGACGAGCCCAATACTTGATCGGTGCCGCACCTCGGCGAATCCAGTATGCTTCAGCCACCGCTTCTCGGAGCTCGATATGAGCGGCGACAAGGCTAGTTCGCGGACGTACGACCGGTCCTGCCGCAGGACAATGTGAGAGCATGGGCATGTTAGTTATCCATTTGGATAACGAGCAGGCAAACGTATCGTCCGACAATAGGGTTCGGAGGGATATGTCTGAACTGTCCAAGATGCAATGCACCTGTACAGGAAGGCGCCTCGTTCTGCGCTTCCTGCGGCGCGTCCCTGGGCCCGCCGCCGGACCATACGTCCCCGCCTGGAAGGAAGCGATCGGGGGGAAAGGTCCTGGTGGCCGCGCTCGCAGTGCTCATCGTCGCGTTCGTCGCGGTAGCTGCGATCGGGTCGGTGCTCCAGAACAATGGCGTCGACAGCGGTACGAACGCCCCGTCCGGAGATGACGATAGCGGCGTTCCCAAGGGAGCGACGTCCGACAGGATCGACGATATCGTTCTGAGCGGCAGCGGTGATGCCGTCACCGAACGGTTCGAGCTCAAGTCCAGCGTGGCGATCTTCCACATGACGTATGAAGGTGATAGCAACTTCATCGTCTGGCTCCTCACATCCGCCGGCGAGCGCGTGGACCTGCTGTCGAACGAGATAGGTTCGTACTCCGGCAGTACCCTGATCGGGGTGTCCGGAAGCGTCATCGGCGCCTCTGAAGGAGAACACTATCTGGAGATCAAGTCCAGCGGCCCCTGGGAGGTCCTGGTGGAACAGCCAATAGTGTCCTCGGCAACTCCAGTCCCTTTGACCTTGACGGGAAGGGGCGATGACGTGCCAGAGCCGTTCCAGATATCCGATGGTCCGGTCAGGTTCGACATTAGCCATCAGGGCTCGTCCAACTTCATCGTGTCCCTCTACGATTCAGAGGGTCACTATATCGACATGCTTGCCAACGAGATAGGGTCATACAGCGGCAGCGCGACCGTCAGCACGGGAGGAGGCATCTTCGCCACCACGCCCGGTGTCCATTACCTCGACGTGAAGGCCGATGGCGATTGGAGCATAGAGATCAGCAAGATGTAGGCCGCCGGTCCGAAGCTCTCCCGCGGGGAGCATCCAGCACGGCGTGAGGCGAACGGCGATAGCATGGCCTCCACCTAAGGCATGGGTTCATGACCGGTCTCAAGGGGAATATGCCACATTGCACCCTGGATAAAGGGCCATGACCTCGTTACGATGCTTCCCAATGGCCATCGATATATACCACTGGAACAGACGTCCCATTCATAGGGAGGGGGATGCTTGGATCGAGATGCGGCCATCATCTTCGGCGTGGCGATCGTCGTCGGCGCCCTCTTCGGGGCGATCTACGTAGTCGGACTGCAGCAGTCGTCGCCAGAGCTCCCCGGCACCGTGAACGAGCCGCCCCCGACCGATGTCCCTCCAAGCATCATCGAGAGCATCAGGGACGATCCGCCGTCGCCGCGCTTCAGCGAGGAGGCGCTCGCCCCAGATCGTCCGGACGTTCCGGAGAACGAGGTCCTCCAACCGCCGGAGCCAGGGGCCGATGACATCCTTGAACCGCCGGTCGTGGACCCCGAGTCCTGCATCGGCATGGAGTTCGTGTCGCCGCCATCCAACGTGACGGCCGGCGAGGCGTTCACGCTGGTCTTCCACGAATGGGCGAGCACACCGGATTATCAGGGCGATGTTCTCAACTTCATCTTCATCTCCCCTGCCGACAGCGAGGACGTGATCGTCCGGGTTCCCCTGCAGTATGGGCAGCCGCCGTTCAGGAACATTGATGTGGAAATGACCGACGGCGACGGATACGTCTTCGGACCCATACTCGACCTGAGCAGGGACGGGGAGTCCCTTCTAGGCTACACGTGGACCCCGAGGCAGAGCGAGGAATGGTGGCTGCCCATCGACATGAGCATCCTGGAGCCAGGGGAGTACGTCATAAGCATGGCGGCATATGATGTCAGGACATGCGTGAAGGTGGCCGAGGACATCAGCATCGATCTCGAGGTCGCAGATGGCATCTCCGCAGGGAATGAGCGGTACTTCACGAACGTCTCCACGAACGGCCTGGACATGGGGATGGTCACCAACACTACGTATCGTTTCGACATCACCGCCGATGCCACCCCGAGATATCTGCAGCTTCTGAAGGACAGCCTGAGAAAGGAGCCCGGCGGCACATCATGCCATATCGACGAGAGCGATGCGGCATTCTCATGGCGTCTTGACCTGTTCGACACGGATGCATCCGACCTTCGCTATTCGCACTACACCCGCACCTACTTCGTAGGCGACCCTGCAAACGAGATGTATCCTGGGACGAAGACGCCCGAACCCATCGATGGCGGAGTGAGGCTGGATCTCGGCTCGGCGCCGATGGCGCACGCCTACAGCGCATATGGCATGGGGCAGCAGTACTGGGACTGCAACACCACGTTCAGCGACGCCGCGATGTGGAACGCCACCATGGAGTGCGCCATATTCTTCACAGTAGCTGGCACGTACGAAGGCGAGCTGTACCTGGTCGGACCGGAGAGGAAGGATGCGAGCGAGAGGCTGCCGGTGAGGATCACGGTGACGGGCGGGGAATCCAGAGAAGATGGCCCCCCAGATCGGTATGAGGTTCCAGATGGGGCGCCGAACGAGACACCATCCGGTCCGACGGCGCCGATGGCACCGAACGATACGTCCGCACCGCCTGAGGAGCCAGAACCGGAGCGGCCGCAGGAGACACCGCCGGCGCCCAGCCCCCCTCCGGTGATGCCGGAAGATGACGGTTCTGATGGATCCGAGGAGACGTTGCCTGATGAACATGATGAGGAGGAGACGTTGCCTCCACCGTCCGACAATGTCACCGGTTAGATCCAATGATGCATCATGTAAGGAGCGCCGGAATGGCGATCAAGGATGCAACTCTAGTGATCAAGTGCTCGCTGGCCATACGCATCATTCATAGCTAGTGCTCGGTATGTACTTCAGGTAGACCACGTACCCGCCGTACTTGGGATTGTACTCCGCCGGCATGTCGGCCGGTCCACCGTACGGAGAGACGAGGCTTAGACCGCAAAGCGTGATCCGGTTGTCGATGCAGACCACGTTGCCCCTGTCGTGCGGTCGGATCGTGAGGATCGAATGGTCTCCGCTCAGGTGCACGAAGTAGTTGCGGTGGCGGAAGTCCTCACTGTAAAGCTCGTCGGCGCTGACCCGCCTGATGCGCGGGTTCAATTCCATGCTGAACGGGGAGGCGGGAGCCGGGGGTGCATTGTCCTCCGATGGCGTGAGGCGTACGCTCTCCCTCAGTTCCGTCAGCTCCTTCTCCAACGCGGAGATGACCATCTTGTGCCTTGTGTTGTTGGCATCGATCTCGGCCTTCAGTTCCTCGATCTTGGCCAGCGCCTCCTCCTCGCGCTTCTTCGATTCAAGGAGCCGGGCGTTCAAGGTCTCCTCGAGCTTGTTCCGATACATCTCCTCGAAACGAGGCTCCAGTATGCTCTGGTTCTCCTTCCAGATGATGTCCGCGAGAACATCGACCTGGTCCGACCGAAGGTCGAAGAAGAACTTGGCGTCTATCCTGAGCACGCCTATGGCGAAGAATGTGGTTCCCTTCTCCAGCACCTCGCACACCCACGTCTCGCCTGCATCGATGTGTTGGCCGCCATCCTTGTGCCGGAAGACGACGCCTCCCCCGGGCAACTTGGCCATCACGTCGCCGCCCTCCGTCGTGAAGAACGTGAGCACGTGGACCTTCTTCAGACGCTCCATGTCCGTGTCGGTGATGCCATACTCTTCCTGCACCCTCCTCTGGAAATCGAGGAAGTCCATCCTTTCACTCATCGTTCACACCCCCCAGTCCGCAGCTCATCTGGAGCAGGGGCATCCTGTCCAGCTCGTGGAAGCGGTCGGCCGAACGCTTCATCTCCTCGCCCACCGAGTTGGCGAAGGCCGCCACCTCCACTCTCTTCCCGGACGCCTGGACGTGCTGAATCGCGGGAATGAAGTCCCTGTCGCCGCTGATGAGTATCGCCACGTCGTAGCTGTTCCTGAAGGCATGGGACACCATCTCGCATGCGAGGGCGACATCTACCTCCTTCTGCTCGGATCGCTTCTCGTCGTACGCTTCACGTGCCACGATCCGGAAGCCCATGTAACGGAGCTTGTCCATGCAGCCTCTTGAAGCGGTCCTCCATGCCCCAGGGCTTCCGGGTGTCGAATGCGTACATCCCGACCAGATGTCTCGTCCCGGCTAGCTGCACGGCCATGGTATAGAAGTCCAGATCGAGCTTCAGCGTTCCTATGGCCTCGACGCTCCTCAGTATGTTCTGAAGGTCCATGAACAACATGACGCGGTCATTACTGTTCTCCGATAGAAGCGGCATGAACTCCCCTCGCGGGATAGTTGAGTATAGATAGATAAAAGCTAGGCAATAATATTTTAAGCGATGTTTGGCAGCGGGCTATTATTCGACTTGGGCCGATGAGAACTTGTGCTCTTCGATGTTCCTGAGCTTGTCCACCACGAGCAACGTGCCAGTGTCGATGGCATGCCACTCCCCCCGCCCCAGGCGCTGCGATGAGATGATGACCGAGCGGCCGGGATACTTGTCCGTCTCCTTGCGAACGCGATAAAGGATGGAGTGTCGGTCCTCCCTGCATGATGATGAACGGTACGAGTAAACGGCCTGACCATCGCTCAGGATGAAGCTGAACTCCGAGGCCTCTGGGCTCTCGTTGATAGGCTTAACCGCCTCTCTGATGCCCCGGACGATGCTTCCCATCCGGTCGATGTTGTAGAGAATCCAGTAGAACAGCTGCTCCGAGTCGGTCTGTCCCTGTATCCGGCCGCTGTACTCATTCGGCATGAGCTCCGCGAGGTCCATACGCACCGAGCCGTCGTGCTCGAAGATGTATGAGCCGTAGGAGAACGGATGAGTGTTCTCCGGCGTGAGGGGAGTGCCGCCCGACGTGCGTATGTGCGCCATGACGATGTTGGAGTCGGCGCTCATGCACGTGGTCATGAAGCGGGGGTCATAGAACGCCGCGGCCGGGGACTTCTCGACCTGCGGCCGGCCGTCGAAGAACCAGCCAAAACCCCATCCGTCGGGGTGCTGCCTCGACAGCTCGCGGAACTGGCGCATAAGGTCTGGCAGCTCTGGCGAGCGAGATCGTTCCGCGACCAGGGCGAAGAGGCGGCACATGACGTCTGAATAGACAAGAAATGGTAGATAATCACGACCTCAGGGACCTAATGGTCGTGCGCCTACTGCTTCTTGGTCACCAGCTGCTGCTGCGCCCTGCAGGCGATGACGATGTCTTTCTGCAGCTCCTCCTCGGAGGGCATCTGGCCAGCGAGATAGAACTTGTAGACAATGTAGCTGTCGCGCACGTCCAGATCGCCCTGGTCGTCGCTTGCTATATCGGCTTCATCGTCCAGCTGGAAGCCGTGGTCCTTCATCCACGCGAGGTCTTTCCTGAACTCATGTTTGAACGGTTCGAGCTTGCTCAGCAGGATGTTTCTTCGCAGCGACGTACTGGAATGGATAGGCCTCCGTCCGAGAGACATACAGATCGTAATCTCCAACCTGGTGGAGGAGGAGATCTCCCGCTCCATTGCTCGCAAGTATTCTCGTAGCGATATTGCCGCACTGCAGCGCGCCATCAAGGATCAGGTGCTGGTTCGCGGCATGACCAACATCTGCTACAAGAAGGGGCGGAAGGCGCTCAACGCTCAAGCGGAGATCGACCTGCTCGGAAGAACCGCAAGCCTGTGGCGGGTGGGAGGAGGGAGAGCTCCCGATGACAAAGAAGGCATCGACAACGAGATCGTGCGTTCGTTGGCCGAACATTCCTCGGCACAACGGCTGAACATAATCTTCCTCACTGGAGATGACAAATGCCGTGCCCATGCCTTCTCGCATAAGCTGCCATCTATTCTGGTGGAGTTCCCCAAGGAGATACCTCAGGTCATGAACTTCGACCCCTGGCTACTAGTGGAGATGCTTCACGATCTGTCGATCACTTTCGTCGGCCTGCACCTGAAGGAGCTGGATGTCAAGATCATCGGTGATTGGTCAGGTAAGTCAGCAGTAGATTACCATGGCGAGAGAGTAAAGCTCGTGATAGCTCAGGAATCACCAGTTATTGCATCTATAAAGCAAGACTACGAGATCGTCAAGGAACTAAGGTCAGCAGATATCGAGCCTGTTTGAAACTCGTAACAATGCGATTTGACTATGGTCTCAGATTAGGGCTAGTTCGAAAATAACCACTTTTCTTTTTGATCCCTTGGAATCATAGTCACTAATCTGATGGCTACGATACTCCATCTGACCAATATATTGGACCTGCCCGCCTCCGACCTGCTCGAATAAGTGCAAATCTTTGCGATTTACTCTATGATCCAATATGGCTTTATTTCCACGCGTTAGAGTCATATCCCCAACTTGACCCTCTCCGGTGTATTGGTACACACCCGGTCTAATCCAGCCATCTTTGTATCCATGTTCGGAGCCCGAGGGGCCTGCGAATAAGAAGATGTAGCTTTTTCCGCTAGGAGTCGAAATCCCATATTGACGCTGGCCGCCATACTTAT
>Ga0209537_1001262_pt1 | contig 29072 bp, 21 predicted proteins | sample BioPla4DNA1_FD_187698 | JGI IMG/M metagenome (GOLD analysis project Ga0209537, IMG submission 187698) | Biogas fermentation microbial communities from Germany - Plant 4 DNA1 (SPAdes) (version 2) | ecosystem: Engineered > Bioreactor > Anaerobic > Digestate | place: Bielefeld, North...
TTGGATTTCTCCTTCTCGGGTTCGCTGATGGCGATGTTATCACCCAAAGTCATCTGATAACGCTGATACTTTTGGAACACTGCCGAAGTACGCCTGAACAGACTGTCAGGTGAAACCTCATTTGTAGGAACACCTCCGAAACGGACTATACCCTCTGTCGGCAGGTAAAGGCCCGTTAAGAGCTTGACCAAGGTACTCTTTCCCGCTCCGTTGCTTCCTACAATCGCTAACGTTTCACCCGGATAGATCTCTAGATTAATATCTGACACCGCATCCTTCTCTGAATTAGGGTAGCGGAATGATACCCCTTCCAGGATGATCTTGCCAGGATCCACGGCAACTTCTTTACCGGTTCGCTCTGGGATCTCAAGAAAACGCAGGAAGTTGCGCACAGTACCCAAGTTTTGTGTCACCGTACCAATGTGCATACCAACGACTTCCTCGGCCATGGCGAACATCATGTCCACCGATGCGAAAATTGCCGCAAAGGCACCCACCGAGATCTCTCCCTGCAAAAGAGCGGCAAACAACATATAGAGAACGCCCATGTACCCAACCAGCGTCAAAACCCTCGTAGCTAGTTCCAAAAGGCCAGTGCGCAGCTCTGCCTTCCACTTCTTTTCCTGCATGATCTGCAATGTATCTTGATACAGCCTGCGGAAATAGGTGAAAGCCCCAAGAAGGCGCGTTTCCTTGAAATACTCTCGATGACAAATACACCGCTCATAGTACTCATATTCCCTTCTCAAGGGGGCCGATTCGTCCTCTAATTTGGTGTAGACTCCAGTCCGGATGAGTTGGGCCAGAGCAACTGGGATAAAGATTATTACGATGCTTAAGGCCAGAGATGGCTTTACCGAGTAGAGATACCAACCCATAAAGAGAAAGTAGGGTAAATAGGTCGTGAATATGAAGAGTATTACAGCCAGCATATGTAGGCAGCTGCCCATACCTTGATGTGCCTTGTTTATGTCGTCTAGTACGGCGGGGTCTTCAAAAGCTATAGGATCCAGGCGTGACGCCTTGCGGTATATTTCCTTACTGAGAAAACCCATCATCTTATGACCGAAGATGTTCGTCAAGAAATTATGTGCTCCATTTAGAATCTGACCGCCGAAGGTTATCCCTGCAACAGCGGCCAGCTGCCAATAGATGGCCGATGGTGTGCCAGCGCCAGTAACTGCCTGATTGACAGCATCAAAGAACCGCTGAAATACTAAAGTGTTGAGCCCCCATGACAAGCCGTGGGCAACAGCGAGGACATTTAGCAAAACGAAAAAGCCAGGCAGCGAGGCCCAAATCAGGCCGTGCAGACGCAAGAGAATTGCCGGTATAGAAAGCTCCTTTTTCATTGATACCAGCTCCTTTGACTATCAAACATTTCCGCATAGATTCCCCTATGCTGCATCAGCTCGGCGTGATTGCCCTGTTCGACTATGCGGCCATCGCTCAAGACAAAGATATGGTCGGCAAGTTTGGTCGAACCCAAACGATGACTGATAAAGATGGTGGTCTTCCCACTGCTTAGGTCACCAAATTCCTGGTAAAGCCAACTTTCGCTGATTGGATCTAGCGCAGCGGTCGGTTCATCAAGCATGATCAGTGGGGCAGGGTTAACGAGAGCCCTGGCAAGAGCCACCCGCTGCCACTCACCGCCGGAGAGGTCCTGTCCCCCCTCTTTGATTTTCCCCAAGGGAGTGTCCAGACCTTGAGGCAGTTTTGCCGCAGCTTCTGCTAAACCTACCTTCTCGAGAGCCCAGTCAATGTTGGGCATGCGGTTTACACTACCAAGAGCGATGTTATCTCTTAGGGTGATGTAATAACGGGCAAAATCCTGGTAAACCATGTTCACGATAGATTTCAAATCAGCATGCGAATACTCTCTGATATTCCTGCCGTTTAGAAGGATTTCGCCCTCATACTGGTCGTATAGGCCACAGATGAGTTTTGTGATTGTGGTCTTCCCCGCCCCATTTACGCCCACGAACGCGTAGTGTTTTCCTGCTTCTATTCTGAAGGACACATCCTTTAAGACCAGGTTATCAGTACCCGGGTACTTAAAGCGTACATTTCTGAACTCCAGTGATTCGAAGCTAGGCACCTGCGGCGTTGGAGGCAGCTCTGCACCTTGTTCCTCTTCCAGGTGCGAGAACTGCGTTAAATCCTTGAGGTATTCATGATCCTGCGCTAAGCGGTCAACTCTAGATGTCAACTGCCAGGACATGGTCTGCACCAAACTAAATGCCGCATTGATGAGGGAAATAAACATTCCCACTGAGAGCGCCCCCTGCAGAACGGGTGGCAGAAGCACAAATACAATCAAGATTGAGATGAGTGCTGTAACCAGACTTCCGGACTTCATGCGCAGATACCACTTGAGGCGTGTCTTGAGCTCCACCTTTCGGGCTTCTTCGTATACCTCATGAGCCATATCGTTAAGGAAGTCACCATAGCCAAAGAGAGCCCTCTCTTCTGCTGCTTCCCTTCCTGTAAGAAGCTCGGACAGGTATCCATAGCGCCGGCCGTGCTTGCTTACCTCCCGGCTTGCTTGGTAGGTGGCTTTGCCGCCTTGGACTGCCAAATAGAACAGAGGAATAGAGAAAGCCATAATAACAAGGGCTGCCCACCAGACCTGCGCCATCAACAACGCCCCAACTCCGCCAACCTGCAGTACTAAGGTCAGGATTCCCAGCAGGTTGTTAAAGGCCTGTGTAAACTTCTGCTCTGGGCTGCCGGAAACGCGCTGTATCAGATCCCAGGTGTCAGTGTTTTCCACATGGACATACTGCAGCCGGGCTCTTTTGTCCGTAACCGCTGTACGCAGCGTCCTCTGAAGGGCAAGTTCCATGCGGTTTACAGCAAACTTACTCAATGCATTAGACAGCCAGAGATAGGCGATCAGCAGCACGATCCCGAGTATCGCGGTGTAGATGCGTTCTATCGGTTCGTTTCCCGCGGCTATCTCCACGGCAGTATCAATAAATTTTGCGGTCAGCATGACCTTAAGAGTGGGCGCTAGACCCAAGAGTAGAGTAGACAGCACTAGGAACAGCCCCGCTCCTGGTGCACATTTCATGGGAATACGAACTAAGTCTGGAAATCCATAGCGGCGTGCTGTTAACACCATCTGTTTCGACCTCCCTTGGTAATAATTTACCAGATCGAGACAAAAATCTGAACCGTCTAAAGTTTGCTGAGTTCTCAGTCCTAAGTCTGACCTCTGAACCGCTCTTCGCAGCAGGGAATTAGTTGGCAAAGGACAATAGATTCAATAACTAGAGATAGGAGTGGAAATCTGTGGCATATGAACGAGAATATTGGATCACAGTCCTAGAACGTATCGCCCGCCCCGTGCTGGAGCACTTAGCCGCAGGAACCCTATTAGAGAACCTACCTGCTGCAGGCCCTCGAACTAAGTATGCCAGCCTGGAGGCGACTGCCCGGGTACTGGTAGGTATCGCTCCCTGGTTGGAGCTGGCAACTGATGGACCTGAAGAGAAACTGCGCCGCGAATTTGCGCATCTCGCCCGTGAAAGCTTACGAATGGGCCTGAACAGCACCTGCCCTGACCGCTTCAACTTCCATGATGGAGATCAACCCCTAGTGGATGCGGGATTTCTCGCCCATGCTGTGCTGCGGGCACCGAACGAACTACTAGAAAAGCTCGAGCCCTTGCTTCAGACCAAGCTCGTAGAGGGGTTCATCAGCTCCCGCCAGATTCGTCCTTACTTCTGTAACTGGCTCTTGTTCAGTGCGATGGTTGAAGCCGCGCTTTTCAAGATAACTGGGCAGTACGATCCCGTCCGCGTTGATTACGCGGTACGCCAACATGAACAATGGTATTTGGGTGACGGGACATATGGTGATGGCCCAGAGCTGCACTGGGACTATTACAACAGCTTTGTGATCCAGCCCATGCTGCTCGATGTGATCGAAGTCTTTGCCGATGAATCCACCGAGTGCAAAGCAATGCATGAAAAAGCGGTGCGGCGTGCCCAGCGCTATGCAGTCATTCAAGAGCGCCTGATTGCCCCCGACGGAAGCTTCCCACCGCTTGGCAGATCTTTGACCTATCGCTTCGGCGCTTTTCAGCTGCTGGCGCAGATGGCCCTGCGCGATGAGCTCCCATCCCCTTTAACGCCGGCCCAAGTGAGAACGGCGCTGACGGCTGTCATCAGGCGCACGATGGACGCGCCCGGCACCTTCGATGATCAGGGCTGGCTGACCATCGGCCTCTGCGGACACCAACCTCAGATCGGCGAACCATACATAACCACAGCCAGCACCTACCTCTGTACTGCAGGTCTCTTGCCTTTAGGGCTTCCACGAACTCATGAGTTTTGGAGTGCACCACCCGAACCCTTCACAAGCCAAAAGGTTTGGAGCGGCCACCAAGATGTGACCGCTGACAAAGCTCTATGAAACAGGAGGAAAATGATGCTGGGCACACTGTGGCAGAAAGCCGGCGTAAAATCTGTCCCCAAACTAACAAAGGTACCTATAGGAGAGCATGTATCTCCAGAGTTTACAGAGCAACTTCTGATGGCTACAGAAAAATACTGTAGTTTTTCCTGGCCTACGCTGCCGGCACTATTGTACCTAGATTTCGTTCGCACCGGTAACCGATCTCGATATGAGGCTGCCTATTTTCAGCGCCGCCAAGCCCTGGCGCTGCTGGTACTGGCAGAATGGCTGACAGGCGAAGGGGCTTATCTTGATGATATTATCAATGGAGTATGGTGCATCTGCGAGGAATCCAGCTGGGTGCTGCCCGCCCACCACAACTGGTTTTACAAAGACGGAGCCTTCCATAAGCTGCCTAAGATAGACGAACCAGTAATTGACCTCTTCGCTGCTGAGACAGGAACCCTCTTGGCTTGGACGTGGGCTCTCGTAGGAAAGCTTCTCGAACAGGCCGTTCCGGAGGTTAATGAACGAATACTGCTGGAACTAAAGCAGCGGATCGTTGAACCCTATATTACCCGAGACGACTTCTGGTGGATGGGCCTCAGAGAAACCAGACACACACTAGGCAACTGGGTTCCCTGGACGACAGGCAACTGCCTCCGGGTCGTCTTGATGATAGAGACTAGCGAAGAACTCCGCACCAAGGCTCTCACAAAGGCACTTGCCAGTCTAGACAAGTATCTATCCATCTATTCTCCCGATGGTGGCTGTGATGAAGGGCCGAGTTATTGGGGCCGCAGCGCCGGATCACTATTCGAATGCCTAGAGATGCTCTGGGAACTTACCGAGGGAGTGTTCAACCCGTTTTCGGAAGAGCTTGTTCAGAAGATGGGCCAGTATATGTACAAGGTCCATATTGCCGACGAGTATTTCGTCAACTTCGCTGACGGCAGTGCCAAGGCAGAAGTCGATGGGCCCATTTTATTCTCCTATGGTCAAAGCATCAGCGACGAAGCACTTATGGATCTAGGTGCTCAGATGTACAGAATCCAAGGACTAGATGGGCTGCTCGCTCCCCAAACCTATTCCCTCGGCCGTATTCTCAGAGCTGCGCTGCTCCATAGAGAAATCACAAATTACAGAGAAACCCGGGCCAGAGCATGCCGCGATTATTGGCTGGAAGATCTGCAGGTGGTGACAGTGCGAGAGTCGGTGGAGCCTAGAGAAGGGTTTTTCTTGGCTGCTAAAGGCGGACACAACGGCGAGAACCACAACCACAATGATGTGGGCAGCTGTATCGTTTTCTATCAAGGACAGCCGCTCATCATTGACGTAGGTGTTGAGACTTACACAGCCAAGACCTTTTCCGACAAACGTTACGAGATCTGGACTATGCAGTCTGGCTACCACAACCTCCCTATTATCAACGGGGTAGAGCAGGCTCCCGGACGCGATTACAAGGCGCGAAAGGTATCCTTCCAAGATGCTTCAGACGCTGCCCATATCACTATCGATATAACTGATGCTTACCCCAAGAAGGCCGGTGTTAGAAGCTGGCTGCGCTCTTATGAGCTGCGCCGCGATGTTGTCTCGAGGGTCGTTATCGAAGACAACTATGAATTGGCCCACACGGATGAGCTGAAGTTCGTGTTTATGCTGGCACAGAAACCAGAACTCCAGGACGGCCAAATCGTGCTCAAGGCTGGAACTATACCGCTTGTCATGAAACACAAAGGGGCAGACCTACTGCCCCAGGTTGAAGAAATTCATATTGAGGATGCCCGCCTACGGCCGGTATGGGGGGAATATCTCTACCGGTTAGTGCTCACAGCACACCAGCCCAAGACCGCCGGACAGGTCCTATTCACTGTTGCTCCACTTCAGGATTAGCCCTTGAGGCCGGTGAGCGCAATACCTTCCACAAAGTATTTTTGGCAGGCCAAGAATACGATAATAACCGGGATCAAGGAGCATACAGAAGCGGCCATAATAAGGGAGTATTCGGCACTATACTGAGAAACGAACATTCTGATTCCCAGCTGGATTGTCCGTAGATTTCCTGAATGGAGATAGATTAATGGGCCCAAGAAATCGTTCCACACAAACACAAAGGTGAAAATCGTGAGGCTCGCTAGAGCTGGCTTAGACAAGGGCAGCATAATCTTCCGGTAGATCCCAAACTCGCTCAGGCCATCGATGCGAGCCGATTCTACCAACTCATTAGGCACACTGAGATAAAACTGACGCATTAGAAACACCCCAAACGGGCTGAACGCCTGCAGCAGAATCAGCGCTAAATGGCGGTTTACCAGCCCGAGCCTCCTAAACAGGATGAACTGCGGAATCATGATCACCTGAAAAGGGACGATCAGCGTAGCGATATATGCCACGAAGAGGGCGTTCCTCTCAGGAAAGTCAATCTTAGCAAAGGCGTAAGCGGCTAAACTGCACGTTGCCAGCTGGAGCATGGTAATGATTACTGTCAGCTTGATTGTGTTGAAGTAATAGAGCCCAAAGTCGATCTTGGACCAGATAGTGACATAGTTCTGCCACTGGGGATTCTGGGGAATCCATTCAATGGGGAACTTGAACACTTCGATATTGGTTTTCAAAGAAGCAGATAACATCCAAGCAAAAGGCAGCAACATCAAGAATGATGATACCAAAATAGGTATTAGAACTAGGATGCGGCGTTTAGCCACGATCTGCTCCTCCTTTCTCAGTCGAGGTAGGTGACCCACTTCTCCTGCAGACGGAACTGGAAAATGGTCACTCCCAGAATCATCAAGAAGAAAACCGCCGCCATGGCAGAGGCATAGCCGAAGTTCTGATTAATAAAGGCCTGCATGTAGATGTAGTACACCAACACCATGGTCGCGCGCCCTGGCCCTCCCTGTGTCATAATGTAAATCTGGTCAAACACCTTGAAAGAATAAATCAGGTTCATGGTGAGTACAAAAAACAAAGTTGGTGTCAAGAGCGGCAGCGTCACATACCGGAACTTCTGCCACACAGTTGCTCCATCAATGGTGGCTACCTCGTAAAGATGAGGTGGGATGCCCTGGAGGCCTGCTAAAAACATGACCATGTAATAACCCGCTGACTTCCACACACTCATAATGATGACAGCGGGCATAGCCCAAGTGGTTGACGCAGTCCAGCGCGGTGGATCTGTGATTCCAATCATGCGCAAGAACTGGTTGAGCGGCCCCATATCTGGGTGGTAGAGAAACTGCCACACTACAGCGACTGCAATAGTAGATGCCACATGGGGAAAGAAATGAATTGCCCTAAATATCTTGACAGACCGCAGACCTTTATTGAGTGCGAGGGCAAGCATCAGCGATACAACGATGGTCAAGGGTACTGTCAACCCGGTAAAATAGAGAGTATTCCAAAAGGCAATCTTAAAGCTGCTGTCTTTGAGCATGATCTGGAAATTGCGCAGGCCTACAAACTGCATCGGGCTGTAGCTGTCCCACTTCACAAAACTCAACCCTAAAGCAGCTAGAACCGGTATGAGTGTAAATACTAAGAAGCCGATAAAATTAGGGAGTAAGAAACTGTACGCCACTAACCGATTGCGAGTGGTTCTTTTCATCGAATCAGCTCCCTTCTAAGTGAAGTACCCTGTGCTGCATGAGTACAGGGTACTTCACGTTAACAAACACTACGAGCTTGAGTACGATTCTTTATTGATTGAGGAGGATGATCTCTTCGCGACGTACCTCCATGTCAGCAATAGCTTGATCGATTGACTTGTTTCCGGTCATGGCCAGTACGATTTCTTCCTCAACCATTCTACCTAACAGGCCAGAGAGCGGATGCGCAGGCCATTCCATGTAGACTGTTTCGGTGACCAAGGCGTCCATGTTCTCACTGGGGAAACCTTCAACTTGAGCGAACGTATCAAAGACGGAATCATCGAAGTAGCCTGGTACAATCATGTTTTCTGCCAAAATAGATGCACCTTCGGGGCCGCTCAAGAACTTAACCAGCCTCCATGCTTCTTCGAGGTGCTTTGTTTTGCTGTTGATTACTACAGGTGTAACGTTGCCGATAGTGGCATGGGGCAGGCCTTCCCACTGAGGCAGGCGGGCAATTCCCCAGCGCACGTTGTGCAACCCTTGTTCGGCATCATGGAGAAGTGCCTGCATATACCATGTGCCCATGTAGAGCATACCGATATTACCCTGTTCGAACAATCCACGATAGTGAGCGCCCATGGCTCTGTTGGTGGCGTAGTCTGCGGCAGATTTGTCAACCATCTGGATCTGATAAGCCAGCTCCAAGCCATCCCTGAGCATCTCGTAGGGCCCTTCTACCAGATCACCCATGTGTTTTTGCAAGCCATAGACAAAGTAGGTACTGGCCCACGTGTGAATATAGGTACCGTAAGTCTTGTCTGCACCTTCGCCGGAGGTGAGAAGCTTCGCAGTCTCTCTGAACTCATCCCAAGTCATATCGTTGGTAGGATAGGGCACTCCGAATCTGTCAAAGAGATCCTTGTTGTAGAACAGAATCCAGAAGTCACCTCGATAAGGCAGGCCGTAAACGGTGCCATCGACCCGGACGTTCTCAAGATTGCCGCCGTAGCCCAAGAGGTCTACATTATCGCGAGCAATTAGATCATCAAGGGGCCTGATCTGCTGGCGGAGAACGAGGCCACCATACATGGTTGGATCTTTTGCATAAAACACGTCGATATCTTCGCCGCCGGCAAGCATGATGAGCATCTTGTCAGGATACTCGGAGGCGGGCATGTCGTAGACTTCGACCTTGATATCAGGGTTTAGCCGTTCAAATTCTTCAATTAGTTTCTTGTCGTACTGGTTCAACTCATAGTCCCAGCAGGCGAATTTGAGCGTAACCTGCGCTTGAGCCATCGGGGCAGCCACCAGCGCGATCAACAGAACCGCGGTAAACAAACCAAGCCCATACTTCCTCATGCAAATCCTCCTTTGACGGTATTTGTTACTTCAAAGCTACCCCTTTATTACAATACTGTAAATGAACAATGTTCTGATTTGTTATATTTTCCGGCAGTCTTGTTATGTTAATTTAGCACCTAGACGAGATAGAATTGCACTTCTGTTCACTAATTTGTAGTTTTCTTTAATCTGCGGTAGTCTAGTGGCGTCATTCCCACTACCTTCTTAAATAGACGATTGAAGTAATAGTGATTTGGGTACCCCACCAGATGACTGATTTCGTAGACCCGGTAAGAACTTGTCTGGAGAAGCTCTTTGGCCTTGGCAATGCGCAGGTTTGTCAGATAGTCTGAATAAGAAATGCCTAGATGGTCCTTGAAAACAGTGGAAAAATACGATGGTGTAAGGCCAACATGGGCTGCCACTTCTGCTAGTGAGATCTCTTGATCATAGTGGTCGTGAATAAAGCGCTTGGCCTCAGCGATAATCCAAGGATAACCTGCGTCTTTTCCCCGCACAAACATAAGCAGGTCATTTTGCAGTTCCTCGAGCCATCTAACCAATTCTTGAAAGTTGGGAGTCTGGAGCAGCTCTTGGTAAGATACCTGGCTTGCCCGAAGTACTCGATCCACTGAAAGATGATCCCGATCAATAGTCTCACAGAGAACTGAATACAACTCCACCGCTGCACCACAAGCAGCCTCTGGAGTAAGGCAGCGATCCGCAAACGCCTGGCGGATCTCCGCAAGACAGTCCTTCAGCTCCGCAGCCTGGCGGTGCGCAAAAGCAGCTTCGAGCCGCGGCCTATAAGGCAGGATAGAAAAGCTCTCCTGCAGCGGTGGGCGAGACTCGATTTGGTTCCACAGAATAATGCTGCCTAAGCTGCTGCAGAAACGATACTTTAAACAGGCTGCAGCTTGAGTATACCCCTGAGGGATCGCTCCCCAACCACTCAGCCTCTCACTGACTCCAATGGTGGCGCTGACCCCGAGGTACTGTCCTAACATAGTAACCAGCCTTCTACAGTCCTGTACCAGCTTAGAAACTGAAGCGCTGCCCTGCTTTGGAGATAAGAGAACCACAAACTCCTGATCCGTATTAGAAAACGCATACGCCACATTGTTGTCACAGAGCACTTCTTCGCACACACTGATGATTGCTGTGATCCTTGCACTTACCTCGTGAGCAGAACGCTTGCCCAGGTCTGAACCGTGACCAACCCAGAGAGTAAGGCAGTACATATTAGAAGGTTCTAGGACTATGCCAAGACGCTCAATGTTTGTCTGCACCTGACTGGGATCAGGGATACAGCATACTAATTCTCTTAAGAGCGCCTGCCGCACGGCACTGAGGCTTGTCTTAATAGCGTCATCGAGCTGCGCCTTGCGGCTAGCCACTTCCTTCTCCTTCAAAATATCATCACGGAAGCTTTCGAGAACCCCAATGAGCTGCTCCGGCTCTACTTCCAATTTGAGCAGGTAATCTACTGCACCTAGTTTCATTGCCTCCCGCACTAGCTCAAAGTCATCGTAGCTGGAAAGCACCACCACCCGGCATTGATACTGACGCTCATTGATTGCCCGAATAAGTTCAAGCCCATCCACTACTGGCATTTTTAAGTCGGTGATCATCACATCTGGATGGTGAGTGCGAATCATCTCAAGGGCACTGCGCCCATCCTTTGCTTCTCCCACCAACTCAAAGCCGTGGGCTTCCCAATCGATCATGGATTTGAGGCCAACCCGTACAATAGCCTCATCATCAACAATCAAGACCTTCAGCATCGCTTCTCACCTCCACCGGTAGAGTTATGATCACCTTGGTGTATTGACCCTCTTCACTTGCAATGCGCAGTCCGTATTCACGGCCATAGATCAGCTGAATACGGTGATGAATATTTCTCAGGCCAATTCCAGAATTGATTCCCCCTTTGCTTGTATCCTGTTCTAAGTCCTGCAGAATCCGCAGTTTGTCGGGCCTGATGCCCACTCCATCATCGCAGACAGCGACTTCTAGTACATCTCCTTTTTTCTCAAGAGAGATTACAATAGTGCCTGACCCTTCTTTTGGTTCGATCCCGTGGAAGATGGCATTCTCCACCAGCGGTTGTAGAGTAAACTTCGGGATTAGGCATTCCTCTATCGGCGGTTTTGACTCAGGGTCTTTAGTGTCAAAACGAAAGGCGATCTTGCCGCGATACCGGATCTTCTGAATGTGGATATAGTCATTCAACAGATCCAGCTCTTCTCGGATGGTAATCTTCTCATTCACGTTACCCATGACTGCCCGCAGAAGCCTACCGAGACAGCTCACCATTTCCCGAATACCGTTGGCGCCCTGCAGTGCAGCCATCCACTTGATGGAGTTGAGAGTATTGTGGAGAAAATGCGGGTTGATTTGACTCTGCAGCAGTTTGATTTCGGCTTCGCGCATATCTTGCTCTGCCTTAACCCGCTCGGCCATGAGCTGTTCGATCTGCTGAGTCATCCGATTGATCGAAGCACCAAGCGCTCCGATTTCGTCCTGGTTCCGAAGTGCAATCTGCTGGCCGAAGTCCCCTGCGGCAATCTTATTCACCGTCTCCATCAGCTGCCAGATCGGCTTACCTAAGTTTTGTGACAGGAACAAAGAGAACGCAGAACACAGCAAGATGGTGCCAGCCGCAACCAACACGGTTGTGATAGTAATGATCTGCCGCTGCCTCTGCAGTTCATTGAGCCTGGTGATGAGTGTCACCCTGAACTTCGTCTTTTCTGAAACCGTCTGTACTACTAGGTAGCTGTGGCCGTTCTGCCTGATTTCGAAGTATGGTGAATCAGCGGATTCGGGTAGGAGAGCATCCCAGTTTAACTCTGGTGCATCTGGCCCTGTAGTATCACTAAAGAATAACCTATCCTGAGCGTCATGAATAAACAGTGCTGCGGGTTGTTCTGTCACTAGTCCACTGTAAGACTGACGGAAAAACGTAGGGTTCAACAGTAAGACGATGGAGCCAAGGACCTTTCCTCTGTGGATGTGAACGAAGTTGCGGTAGACAGGAATGACGTATTCGTTGGTGGAACGGGGGGAATAGTGTTTAGTCAGGTCTCCCCAGGTCAACTCTCCTACCTGGTTCATGCCCTTCTGAAACCAGTCTTCATCTACAAACTGGCTTGGTTCGACACGATAGCTGTCAGGGCCGTAGCGGATATCGAGGCCGTTGTGGCCTAAGAGAAAAAACGAATTGACATGCTCCATAATAGGCAGAAAACGAAACTGGCTTTCGATTTTCTCCACTACGCTGATGGCCTGTTGGTCATACCGGCGGGCCTCTTCAGGTGAACGCTCCATCAGCCTGACGATATCTCGCTCTAGATACAGCCAGTTGGTAAATTGGTAAACCTCTTCCACCTGCTGCTCCACATTATTCAAAATGTGCGCCAACAAGATCATATACGTCTCGCCAACGTTTGCCTCCAAGGCTCTACGAGAATCTACATAATAGAACATACTGATGATTGCTGCGGGAATAAAGGCAATAGACATGAATGCGATAATCAGTTTTTTCTTCAAACTCAGCGAAGCGAGGCTCACGATCCTCACCTGCCTTTCGTTTCTGATTTGTTATTTTATTTGACAAGTGGTTAAGGAACACCTGCGAATTGCCCCCGTCCGCCTTCACAATTGATGCCTGCCTTTGAATTTACCTGAAATTTAGTTAATTTCGTATTAATATCCGGAAGGATTCTTCTCAACAGCGAAGTAATCTTATATTAGAAGTTTCGGACAAATGTATTGGATTGAGGTCTTACTAGTGAGTTACAAACGTTCACAACCGAAAATCACAGGGCGAGAGCTGGCCCGCCTGCTGGATGTGTCTCCTGCGACCATCTCTAATGCCCTTAACGGCCATGATGATCGGGTTAGTCCAGAGACCAAACGCAAAATTGTCGAGGCTGCCAAGCGTTATGGATATCTGCCGCCCAGACGCGCCAAAAAGGCAAGAAAAGCCTCTGACACTATTGCATTTGTTGTTCTCTCAGAAAACCTCAACAGTTGGTTCCTAGGTAATCTAAGCGGTATTGCTGATGTGTGCCGCAAACGAGGATATGCCCTAATACAGATTCTTTTCCCAACATGGGATCAAACTTACTTCGAAGACGTGCTGCACAAGACAAATCCCGCCGGTGCGCTCTACATATGCACACCGGGGCACCCGATCGTAGACGGTTTGGAACGCTTCGGCATTCCAGCGGTGGCGATTGACTGTTATGACGATGATACTAGATGGAATACAGTACACCTTGATAACTTCCAAGGCGCTTATGATGCGGTGAGCTATCTTTTGGAGAGCGGGCATCGCAGAATTGGGCTTATCAGTGGAGGCGATGATTGGCCTTCAGGGGTCTACCGCAAACGTGGTTTTATGAAAGCCCTCGAAGACTGGGGAATTCCTTATGATCCGAGAATCGTTTACAACGGACACTTCACTCAGTTCGGGGGATATCTAGGAGCGAAAATTCTGCTCGCCACAGATCCCACGATTACAGCGTTTTTCGCGGTTTCGGACGAGATGGCCCTCGGCGCTTTGCGCGCAATTACAGATCTTGGCCTAGGAGTGCCGCAGGATATTTCAGTGGTAGGATTCGATGGGATACCAGTAGGGCAGAATTTCTCTCCCCCATTGACTACTGTCGAAACCGATCCCTATGCAGTGGGCACCAGCGCCTGCACCATGCTCTTAGGAATGCTGGAATCAAACACCGAACAGACGGCTAAAGTGGTCGTGGATGTGAAACTTGTTGTACGTGGTACAACGCGCAGTCTTGAACGTGTCAGCTGCTAGGAGGTGATCAGCGGAAGAAGTTCACGGTATTGCTCAGGTTCGAAATTACTTACTTCTAAGGGAGGCATCTATTGATGAAAAGAACTGCATGGTTTGTGCTTACCACACTCTTGGTAAGCCTGCTGTTTACTGCTGCAGCAAGCGCTGACAAAGTGCAGTTGCGGTACATGTTCTGGGATCAGAACCAAGAAGAGGCTTACCGCGCTTCCATCGAAGAATTCATGCGCCGCAACCCAGATATCGAAGTTGTAATGGAACTTGTAGAATGGAACGACTACTGGACCAGGCTCACAACCGGTATGGCAGCACGAAATCTTCCAGATGTATTCTGGGGTCATGCTGCTTACTTCTCTGGCTTTGTTGCTCGCGGTGCTCTGCTTGACCTCAAACCCTACATTGAACGCGACGGTGTAGATACCAGCATCTACTTCCAACGCCTGCTTGATGTCTGGCATTACAATGGTGCTCAATATGGGCTTCCCAAAGACTGGGACACCATCGCAATTTTCTACAACAAAGATCTATTTGACAAGGCAGGTGTGCCTTATCCCACCGACGATTGGACATGGAACCCTGTAGACGGTGGCGACTTTGTCCGGATCGCTCAGCTTCTGACCCTTGATGACCAGGGGCGGAACGCACTCGATCCTGACTTTGATCCGACCCGAATTGTACAGTATGGCTTTGGTGACATTGCTGGTTCTAACATGCAGGCCGGATGGCTCAACTTCGTCTGGATGAATGGAGGCACCGGTGTCATCGATAAGCCTTACGGCAACAAGTTCGTCCTGAACGAGCCAGAAGCAGTCGAAGCTCTGCAGTTCTGGTCCGACCTGGTCAACAAATACCATGTTGCACCACCGCCTGAGGCTACTGTAGCAGGTGGAACCGCTTGGGATATGTTTGTTGCAGGACATTTCGCCATGGTTCCCGCCGGTTCCTGGATGCTCACTGCCGGCCGCAGCATCGAAAGCTTCTCTTGGGACGTAGTTGGCCTTCCTTGGGGGCCAAAGGGCCGGGTAAGTGCGTTTAACGGACTGGCTCACAACATCTACGCTCATACTCCTCACAAGGAGGAAGCATGGCGTCTGGTTAAGTGGATTGAGGGCTACGAGTCTCAGAAAATTGTGGCCGAATACGGAACAGTCTTCCCAGCTGTCGAAGAGTTAGTCGACGTATTCTTGGAGGCCTATGCTGGCAGAGAACCTGCCAACGTTGGGGTTTATATTGACCTCACTGAAAACACTGGTACATGGCCGATGCACGTCAACTGGAACGAGATCTTTGACGTAATTGGAAGAGAACTGGATCTTGCTTTCGGCGGATTTATTGACGTCCCATCTGCCATCGAAAGCATTGAAAGCCAAGTAGCCCATCTCCTAGAGTAGCATAATAAATGGGCAGTCTGAGGGGCACAGCACCGTGCCCCTCTCTATAAAGGAGGCAAGTTTATGTGGCGGAAGCGGACCACTAGACAAGAAGCACTAGCAGGCTACCTCTTTATTGCACCGAACCTCATTGGGTTCCTGGTCTTCCAGCTGATCCCGATCATTGCTGCAGTGGTGCTCAGCTTCACGGCCTGGGATCTAATTAATGATCCTAAATGGGTGGGACTGGCCAATTACAAAGCTCTGCTGAGGGACCCTGTCTTTAAGCTATCGCTGAAAAAAACGTTTCAATTTGTAATCATCAACGTTCCCCTGCAGAGCGCCCTAGCGCTGATAATCGCAGTCTTGCTGAATCAGAATATCCGGCTGCAGAACCTGCTGCGTACGCTGTTTATTGTGCCGTGGGTGTCAATGTCTGTGGCAGTCGGATTGACCTGGACTTGGATCTTTAACTCACAGTTCGGGATTATCAACCAGATCCTGCTCAAATTCGGCATGCAGCGCATCCCGTGGTTAGCCTCACAAGATTGGGCCCTACCTTCGGTTATTATTGTCAACGTCTGGCAGTACTTGGGCTTCCACATTATTGTTTTCTTGACAGGCCTACAGCTTATTCCAAGAGAGATTACCGAAGCTGCTATCGTGGACGGAGCGTCTGCATGGACACGTTTTTGGCGAATCACGATCCCCCTTATCGGGCCAATCCTGTTCTACGACTTGATCGTGAACATGATCGGCACATTCCAAATCTTCGATCTGCCCTATGCGATGACCGGTGGAGGGCCTGGAAATGCTACCCGGGTCTACAACCTCTATCTCTATCAAAAAGGCTTCCAGTTCCTGCGCATGGGCGAGGCAACGGCCATGGCTGTGATTCTGTTCCTGCTGATTGCCGTTACAAGTGGGCTGTTCTTTAGAATTATTGGCCGGCGTATCAATTACGATCTGACCTAAAAGGGGGGAACTAGCCAATGCCAAAATCAGTCCAGCTTATTGGAAGAATACTGCTCTACGCTCTAGTATTTTTGATCCTGTTTGGATACCTCTTTCCACTCTTTTGGCAGTTTTCGACATCCCTCAAACACCTCGATGAGGTTTTCCGGGGGTTAACGTTGATACCAGCCAAACCAATGTGGGAAAACTACCGGACTGCTTGGAGCAACTTCAATGTAGGAAAATACCTACTCAACACTGTAATCGTTGCCTGTGCGATCACGCTTGGCCAGGTAATCTCCTGCTCAATGGCTGGGTATGGGTTTGCACGGCTGCGTTTTCCCGGACGGGATGCCATCTTCTATCTCTATTTAGGAACCATGATGATTCCGAGCACAGTGACTCTAATTCCCGCCTATATCATAGTGTTGGAATTAGGTCTGGTGGACTCGCTCCAAGGCTTAATCCTACCCTTTGTATTCGGAAATGCTTTGGGAACCTTCTTGGTACGGCAATATCTGATGTCCATCCCCAATGACCTTGAAGACGCAGCCAAGATCGATGGAGCCGGGTATTTCACTATCTGGACCCGTGTCATGCTGCCCATGTCCAAACCTGCCCTGGCTACTACCGCTGTGATGACGCTGGTAGCTCAATGGAACAGCCTGGTATGGCCACTAATTGTAATCCAAAGTGACCGTTGGAAAGTGCTGTCCGTCGGACTGGCAGACTTCAGGCTATTCCGCAACGTCCAGTGGAACACCATGATGGCCGCAGTAGTAATGGCCACACTTCCGATGATCATTATCCTGTTCTTAGCACAGCGCTTCTTCATCCAAGGCATCCAGTTCTCAGGAATGAATAAGTAAGAATTAAGCCCGGCTGCTGCCGGGCTTTGTCTTTACTGCGTGCTTTTTCCGACTACTACCGCTCCCTCTTTCTCCAGATAGTACTCGATGATGCTTCCACTCCAGAAGTGCATACGCAGGAGAATCTCTCCATCGCGGGTTTCCTTAAAGAAGGCAGGCGTTATCTCGATATAACTACCCTCGTAATCAGGCCTGAACGCTGCATTGAACTCTTTGTACGAGGTCCAATCAGCGGGGCCGGCGTTGCCTCCATCGGTGTAAACAGATTCCATCGTGGCCAAGAGGTCTCCATTAAAGTCGGTTGGAATACGGAACCGCCCGGTCCTTCCCTCCGTATCGTGTAGGACTGGCAGGTCATGTTGAATAACGTATATGTCCCAAGGTGCACCATGGCTGAAGTGACAAGTCAGTGAAGCAATGGTGCCGTGTTTGCTGCCAGCCTCCTCAACTAGTTCCTTGAGGAATGATGCTGAGAAAGTCAGATAGCGATTCGTCAGTGTATAATCTGTACCCTCAGTTAAGGGTTGATCGCCTAAGGTGATTGATACGAGCTCGTTGCCATTCAGCTCCAGAAGGAGGCTGCGGTTCTTGATTTCTTGCCCACTGCGGAGGAATATCGAGTCGCTATTCGTATACGATGAACGGCCTCCTGTCACCATGATCACGTTATAGAGCCCTTCATCATTCCACTCTAGCTGTCTGCGCTGGAAATGCTGACCGTTATCCCACAGCATAAGGGGCATCTCTTTTTCTTGAGCGTAATAGGTCACGTACTCGAAGAACTTCAGCATTTCTCCCCGCTGAATAGTGTTTACGTGTTTGTCAAAGCCGAGCAACCCGAACTCACCAATGATTACAGGGATACCGCGGCTGACAAAAATGCGATGTGCCCGCTCAAAGGCTCCTACAATATCTAGGCGAACGTCATTGTCGAACTTAGTAGCCCCAGCCATGTTTACGCTGAATGGATAATAGCCGTAGTAGTGGATGGTGGCGATGATGTTGGTATCATCTAGCTTATCCATGGTCTCAGCCAGCTTCTGTAGCCGGGCTTCGGTGGGAGATGCTGTCATCGTAGAGAAAACCAGCGGGCGAACATCATTGTTCCCGCCTGATTGACGGACAATAGAATGGAATCTAGTATAGAGAGCATCGATGTATTCAAAAAACTCCGGCCGGTCTTCGCCCCAATCATCCGAAAACCGCGGCTCGTTCAGTGCCTCAAACATTACGGTTAAGGGATAGTCTTTGAAGTACTCGGCAATTTGCTCCCAGACTGCTGAGTACCGCGCTATGATTTCATCGTAATCCCTGCCCATATGGAAGATCCAGTTGCTGTCATGATGCATATTGAGCATGACATACATCCCAGCGTCCAAGGACCACTGCACAACCTCAGCGATGCGGTCCATGAAAGCCGGATCGATCTTGTAATCTGGGGCCGGCCCAATTCTGCGGTCCCAAGTCACCGGTATGCGGATGCTTCGAAAACCATTAGCAGCAATCGCCTCAATTAACTTCTTCGTCGTCTTCGGATTACCCCAAGTAGTCTCACCTGCAGGAGCATCAAAAGTGTTCCCTAAGTTCCAGCCCGGGTGCAGATTATCCACATACATCTGCATCACACTCCTTTCAGCACCCAATTCTTGTTCTGCGGCGTACAGCGGCATACTGCCGAGCAAGTTCCCCAAGAGCACCAGCAGAACGATGATTCCAGATGGTACGGCTTTCACTACATCTCCTCCTATCAGATTTATAGTGCGCAGGAAAAACCTGTTAACTGCCGAACCTTACTGTAGAACCTTCACGAAAAATCAGATAAAGGAAGTGAGCTGCATGGTCAAGTTTGCCATGCTCAGTGCTTGGCATGTACACGCACCAGATTACGCAAGAGAGATCAGACAGCACCAAGAAACAACGATCGCTCTCGTCTGGGACAGCAACCCCACCCGCGGCGAAGCCTTCGCGCGTGAACTAGGGGTTCCGTTTGAACCGGATTTAGACAAGGTACTAAGCAACAATGAGATCGATGCGGTATGCGTCAATACACCAACTACAATGCACCGCGAGGTAATTACCGCAGCAGCACGAGCTGGAAAACATGTCTTCACCGAAAAGGTCCTAGCTGCCACCATTGAGGATGCCTATGCTATCGCAAGAGAGATCAATCAGGCTGGTGTGAAATTCGTCATATCTTATCCTCATCGTGCACAACCCCACAACCTTTTTGCCAAACAGGTTGTCGAACAGGGCCTCCTGGGAGAAGTAAACCTGCTCCGGATCCGGAATGCTCACAACGGCACATCGGCTGGCTGGCTGCCTCCACACTTCTATGACCTAGGAGAGTGCGGTGGTGGCGCCATGATTGACCTAGGAGCGCATGGTATGTACTTGGCTGCATGGCTGTTAGGCACACCCAAACGAATTTCAGCAATGTTCACTCATCTTACCGGAAAAGAAGTAGAAGATAACGCTGTAGCGGTCATTGAATTTGAGAACGGAGCTACTGCCATCAACGAGACTTCCTTCTTATCGGCACACAGCCCGTTTTCGCTCGAACTCTACGGTACACAAGGAAGCCTCTTGATTGGCGGGCCCAACAGGCAGATCCAACTCAGATCAAATCTGGTGAAAGGCAGCGTAGAAGGTTGGGTGCAGCCTTCCGAACTTCCTGCGGCTCTGCCCAGTGCTCTGGAGCAACTTGTGGGTGCCATCCTGCGGGATGAGCCCATCCATTTCAACATCGATGAAGCAGTGGTTCTTACAGAATTGATGGATGGAGCATACCGTTCTCACAAACTGCGCCGGCAGATCATGTTCCCGCTGACCTAAAGTTGACAGCTTCGGAGCTGGGCTTTCAGCCCAGCTCTGTTTTTTTGCGCCGCAAGACCTTCCTCAATGTCTCCCAAAGGCTGGGCTTCTTAACCAGAGGTGTTTGAGGCTTGATCTGATTACTGAGCAATTCTTGAAAATAGGCTGTACCCGGTTCAGGATATGTCTCCGCCCCCTGAACTCCTGCAAATAATCGCTCCCGATTAACTGCACGGCTGTTTTGCTGTGAAAGGCCCATCTCCTGCAGCATTCGATCGGTCACAGCAAACCCTCGGGCAATCATCTGCGGAATAAACTCAGTTTCAAAGGTACCGATATCGTAGATTAATGGGTTAATGGTCACAATCTGGCTTTCCCGGACATCGCTGTCATTGAGGATGTCGCGGTACTGGCCCCACATCATGATGTCTAGCGATTGACTCAAAACTTCGAATGGCCCACTCTGAGAAACTGCTTCTCGCCGCATCCCCGCATAGCCGAGATTCACACCTATAATCTGTCGGGCTTTTCCGAGCTTAACGGCGATAGAGAGCGGGTATCCATTGCGCACTCCCCCGTCGATATAACTGTCTATGAAGCCCAACTCCGAAAAAGAAGCTGGAGTAAAAATGCCAGGAATACTGATACTTGCCCGTACAGCCTGGGCAATGCTCAAGTGATCACGTACTTGGAAGTTGGCATATTCTCCATTTTCAAGAGAAATGCCCAAGCGGCGGTGATCGCAGAATACAACCTGCTGCCCAGTGTTCAAGTTTACTGTCGGAATCATGAGCTGTACTCTGTTGAGCTGAGAGAAATGCTGTACCTCACCCAGCTCCTCTCTAAGCAAATGTTCTAATGCCCGCCCCCGCACCAATCCGGAAATATGCCTGATGTTCAGGGTGAAAAGAGCTGCTAAAAAACCTGGCCAGTTCAGGTCAATTAAGTCACGCTTTGCATATTGATGCGCCGTAAAGAGCTCTTCTAACTCCTGTGGAGTGCGGCCTGCGGCATAAAGAGCTGCGACAATTGCTCCCCCCGATGTTCCGATAACTAAATCAGGCTCAAGGTGATACTTGCTTAAGGCTTTAAGCACACCGACGTGTGCCGCCGCTCGTACACTCCCGCCTGAGAGGACAAGCGCAAGTGATTGTTCCAACAATACTCCCTCCCATATTTCTTCTCCCTTGGGCGAGAGTATGTCATATCCGCAAAAATGGTTAACATTTTCTTCGGTCTTCCACTACATAAATCCTGCCAAACAAAAATTCCCCAGCCAGAGAATAATCTACCTGGGGAATGTCCTCAAGTATAATCATCATCAAAGGGCTGCCAGCGTCTCTGGCCGCCGCATAATCTCCATCTCCGTCAAAGGCCAATACCGCCAAACTGCCTTGCCCACAAGGTTTTCCTTCGGCACAAAGCCAACACTGCGGAACCGGCTGTCCTCGCTGTTGTTGCGATTATCACCAAGGACGAAATAGGTACCGGGTGGAACTACCTGCTGGCGAAAACCGATGCGAGCTGGCCCGCTGATATAATCCTCATCAAGAGCCTGGCCGTTCACATACACGATGCCGTTTTCGATAGACACAACATCACCAGGAACTCCAATGATGCGTTTTATGAACTGTTCGCTGGGATTAGCCGGATATTTAAAAACCACAATATCACCGCGTGCCGGCTCCACAAAGCGATACGATAATTTATCGACCAATAGGCGCTCGCCGTGGTTCAGCGTCGGAAGCATCGATTCGCCGTTCACTGTGTAAGCCCTGGCCACAAATGCCATGATCAGGGCTGCCAAAACTCCAGCGATGATCAGAGTCTCTGCAAACTCCCGGATACTACTTTTTCGATGGTGAACAACTGTGCGCAACTTCACAACCTCCAATAACGGGCTGTATATGGTTTCCACATCTGTTGTGAAAATCCTGCCGAAGCTACGACAGCTGCCAAAAACATGACCTGCAGACCTGCTTGTACAGGGCTGCCTTTTCACGAAACAACTCCTCATTGCGTGTCCGCAGAGCCTCATCAATCTCGTGTTTCAAGGTAATACCCAGCAGAGCGAGGCCGATCTGATCCCGAATGAATGCGGCAAAACCGGGTACCAAATCTGAGTCTGACTCGGGCTTAGGTGTGACAACTTTTTCCTGATACCAGTGTGGAATTGGCCCCGCAAAGGCAAACTGCACATGCAGCTTACCTTTAAAGTTGGCCAGGACCTCCGCTGCTTCTACCGGATCGCGAATCCACATCTTGCAGTTCTTGCGCTTTTCTTTGACCAAACGGTCGTTGACAATGGTAATATGTTCTGTCTCCACAGCCCCTAACTCCAGTTCAAAACCTGGCCCCTCGTAGCCCGTTTGAGCAACCAACATCGTGTTGGGCAGATGATCCCGGGCTGCGACAAATTCTATACGCTGAAGAAGATCCTCATCTTTGAGAATCTTTTCCAGGAGATATCTGCTCATCCGATGTTTGAGGGGGGTCTTACTAAACTGCCGCACTACATATTCCGTGGTGTACATGATCTCCTCCCCTACCCATAAAAAATGAGGATCACTACACTATATGCTGGCAGTTTAACCGAATGACTGTGGATCTTTGATTCAATCTATCTGCAGGCGGAGCCCATCGAAAGCAAGCTGCACACCAGAAGGTAGAGCTCTGTTTACTGTTTCATGGTCAAGCAAGTGCGATATGTGAGTAAAAAAAGCCTGCTTGGGCTGGAGTGTTTCTATCAGCTCGAGCGCCTGCTCCACATGCATGTGAGTTGGATGGGGCTCATAGCGAACGACTCCCAGTATGAGGAGTTCAAGGCCATCTAGAAGTTTTAGTGATTCTGCAGGAATACGGCTGCAGTCGGTGATGTACGCCATCTTCCCAATTCTGTACCCCAGAATGGGTAATACACCGTGAAAAATAGGAATGGGAACCACTTCAACACCCTGCAGCACAAAGGGTCCCTCGACAACATGGGTTTCTACCTGTGGTTTTCCGCCACCTTCCTGCGTCTTGCGGAAAACATATGAGAAGACGCTGCGCAGTTCGGTAATGGTTGGTTCATTCCCGTAAAGCGGAACGGGGCCTTTTTGGCGATAGCCAAAAGTCCGCAGATCATCAAAGCCAAAGACGTGATCAGCATGGCAATGAGTATACAGCACTCCATCTACGCGGTCGATTTTATTCTCCAAAGCCTGCAGACGAAACTCAGTTGCTGTGTCAATGAGAATGTGAACCCCCTGCTCCACAACCATGAGAGAACTGCGGCTGCGTTTGTTTTTTTGGTTCGAACTGGTGCAGACATCACACTGACAGCCGATTACAGGTACACCATGCGATGTACCGGTTCCTAAAAAGATGATTTCCACAGTCTCCACCCCTTCCCAATTGTTTCCACTTCTCCTTGCCTTGACTAGAACATATGTTCTGCATATAATGAGAATAGAACATTTGTTCGCAAGGGAGAGTTCACGGATGATTGTTTACTGCGGCCTGCGTAACTTCTACATTCAGCACCTCAAACAAGATGATGCATTTTATATCTTAACACATGCCGGCCAAATCTGGGACTTCTCTCCAGAACTGAAACAGTTAGGTTTTACAAGGAATACGCCTTTGAACACAGTGCATCATCTCGGTCATCGCGTTGAAATAATAGAAATCGCACTCAATGATTTTTATCGTCACACCGAAACATGGCTGGATTATTCCCGGCAGTATACAACTGACATTGAGGTAGAGTATCCGCATGCCTGGTATGTACGGATTCCCAGCCCCAAAATAGCTCAATATTTCGGTGAAGATTTAGTCAAATATGCAGCTGAGCGTGGGTTTTCTGTGATTTGGGGTAGTGGGATAAGCAAAATTGTTGCTAAGCTGGCTGCCCATTATACTGCTCATCCCAATACTGATGTTCTGATCCCACCAGAGAAGACACAAGACTTTATGAAACAGATCCCGGTACAGCACCTGCCCCTGCCTGATTCAGATACCCTGTTGAAGCTGGGCATCGTCACTTTAGAAGAACTGGCCAAGTTCCCTGTTCAGGATCTAATGGCGCATTTTGGCACCCGGGCGAAAATCCTGAAGCAAATTGCCCTAGGTGAGGATCCAATCCCTTTTCAGCCCCAGCAGTACTTAGAGATCAGCTGGGAGAGAGATTTTACTACCGAACCAGAACTACTTCAGCCAGCGGTAGGGCCTATCCTACAGTCCTATCTTGAGCAGGCGGGCGCATATCTAGCGCAAAAGTTAAATACCAACCAAAAGATGGCCGGCAGAATCCTACTCCAATATGAGGTAGAAAATCAACCTGCTGCAGAAGTATGGCGCGATCTCAAGAAGCCCACCAACGACGCCAAAACCTTGGTACGCCTTATGAAGATGCTTCTGCCTGATGATCCAATTATCAATCTGCGAATTACACTGCAGAACCTGCAGCCCATTCCTGTAACCCAATTGGAGTTCTTTCAACCTAAAAAAATCAAGCCTGAGCTTTCAGAAGACATTTTAAAGAAAATCCCTGCTCAAAAAGGCATATCTATTCCCCGGCGTGAGCTTGTTCTGGAGATGTGGAGGGAGTTGATGCTGTAAATGAGTAAACTCATCAACAAACCAGTTGAAGTCATGCTGGACAATGGTTTCCCGTGTCGGTTTTTCTTTCAAAAACCGGTTTTTATTCGCTACATTCAGGAGTATTGGCGTGAGGTTGGCCAGTGGTGGCTGGGGGAACCAGAGCGCGTAGTGTATCAAGTAGTTACTGATTATGGGTTAAACGAACTCCATTACACCCCCCATGATGATCGCTGGATCCTCTACCGTCTCTAAAATATTGAAGGAGTGAAGTGGGTTGTTCGTTCACCTCCACGTCCATTCACAATATTCCATGCTTGATGGAGCATCATCGATCACGGCTTATCTAGAAGAAGCAGCGCGCCTAGAAATGCCCGCTTTGGCTCTCACAGATCACAACAATGTAAGTGGCGCGGTAGAATTCCATAAAACCGCAGCAGAGCTCGGCATCAAACCCATCCAAGGGGTTGAAATCACCTTAGAAGACGACAGCCACCTAACTCTGCTGGCAGAAAATAGCCGGGGTTATGCAAACATCTGTCAAATCCTCACAAAGGGTTTCGCCCGTCAAGCCCATGGTTCATGCCGCGTTCCTTGGGAGGCGCTGGCAGAGCACCACGAAGGGATAATCGCACTCAGCGGCTGCCGCCGCTCGCGTATCAGCCAAGCAATTCTCCACCGCAATCCAGAACAGGCTCAAGCTGAGCTGCAGCGCCTGATAGAAACCTTCGGGCGAGAACAAGTCTATCTCGAAATGATCCAGTCTTATCTGCCGCATACAAAGCTTTTGTTCGAAGGGCTAACCATACTACATGAAAACACCAAGATTCCACTTGTGGCCACTAATAATGTGCACTACCTAAGCAAAGAAATCTTTCCTGTTCATGATCTACTGGTCTGCACTCGCACACAGACAAGGCTGGCCGACATCCACCCCGAACGGCCATTCAATGCAGAGAACTATTTCGCCTGCCCAACAGAAATGGCACGGCGCTTTGCTGCCTATCCTCGTGCTCTTGAGGCTACTTTGGAAATCGCAGATCGCTGCACCCCTGCTCTGGAGCTGGGTACAAATCTTTTCCCAAGATTCCTGCCTGATCACGACCCCCAAGCCGCAAAGGAACTTCTCAAACAGCTCACTTGGGAAGGCGCTCACCGACGGTATGGGACAATTACAAAAGAACTAGAAGAGCGTATCAACCATGAGCTGAACATCATCATTACCCTCGATGTGGCCGACTATTTTCTTGTAGTATGGGACATTGTGTGCCATGCCCAAAGAAGAGGAATCCGCTATGCAGGGCGAGGTTCAGCGGCAGACTCGGTTGTGGCATATTGTTTGGGAATAACCAATGTGGATGCTTTTGCACGCGGGCTTCTATTTGAACGTTTTTTAAGTCTAGAAAGGGCTCAAAAACCTGATATTGACATTGATTTTGATGCTCGCTTCCGTGATGAAATTGCCGATTATGTTTACAAGCGCTACGGTGAAAACCACGTCGCTTCTGTGTGCATGTTTCAGACTTACCATGCCCGGTCAGCACTGCGAGATTTTGGGCGAGCTTTCGGTTATACGCCTGCGGAGCTGTCACAGCTTACAAAAAACATAACTCACTGTCCTGCGGATGGTATTCGCGGCCTCCTGCAGCGCCTTCCAGAACTGCGCAGACATCCGTTGAATCACCCTAAATATGCACGCCTGATCGACTACTGCGCAGTAGTGGCCGGGTTTCCCCGCCATGTTGGTACGCATCTAGGAGGCCTTGTGATCAGTGCCCAGCCGCTCACCATGGTAACACCCCTCCAGCCTTCTGCTAAAGGGGTGTTGATTACTCAGTTTGATAAAAATACCATCGAGGATCTGGGCTTGATTAAAATTGACCTGCTGTCCCTGCGCACATTATCTGCCGTATCTGATGTAGAGAAAAAGCTGCATGATCAAGGATTTGCTTATGAACAGATTCCTCATGATGATCCCAAAACTTATGCCCGCCTCCAAAGCGGATCAACAGTAGGTGTCTTTCAGTTGGAAAGCCCGGCTCAGCGTACTCTTCAGTCCCGCCTTGGCTCAGAAGTTTTCGAAGATATAGTGGCCAGTGTGGCTCTTATACGGCCTGGGCCTATCAAGGGCGATATGGTAGAACCATTCATTGCCCGCAGGCGTGGCCTAGAGGAAGTAACTTATATTCACCCGAAACTGCGCAGAATCCTCGAGAAAACCTATGGCGTGGTTTTGTATCAAGAACAGGTAATTGAGATCGCCACTGAAATTGCTGGGTTCACACCGGGCGAATCTGATCGGCTGCGCAGAGCGATGACACGATTTCGTTCACAAGCAGAAATGGAGAAGATTGGTAAGGAATTCATCGCCAAAGCAGTGGCTAATGGTGTGGAACTTAGTGTTGCTGAGGAAATCTTTTCTTACATTGTCGGTTATGCGGGCTATGGCTTCAGCGAAGCTCATGCCGCGGCCTTTGCCGACACAGCCTACCGCACCGCCTATCTTTTGGAACATTATCCTGCTCAGTTTTACGCTGCCCTCCTCAATCAGCAGCCCATGGGCTTTTATCCACCCAACACACTCTGTGTGCAGGCTCGGCAGCGGGGGATTAAAATACTGCCCCTTGATATCAATGAGAGCGAGAGCGACTTTACCGCCAACCGAAAAACTATTCGCATAGGGTTAAAACAAGTAAAGGGTATGGAGAACGCATTCTTAGAATCAATTATTGCTGAGCGGCGCCAAGCTCCCTTTACCTCTTTAGAAGACTTTATCTATCGCACTACAGTTAGCCGTGATGTAACAGAAAACCTCATCCTAGGTGGAGCCTTCGATCGATTTTCGAACAACCGCCGCCATCTACTGTGGTGTGTGCCTACCTATTACCAGAACAAGCAAGGCAGCCTTTTCCTCGAGTCACCAGTGCAGCCATCTGTGCCAGATTTTCCACCCTTAGAACGCTGGATTAGGGAGTATCAGGTTCTTTCACTCTCAGCAGAGCATCATATCATGGAGTTTTTCCGCTCTAAACTGCCAAAAACAGTCCTTACCAGCCAAGAAGTAACCGGTCGAAAGGAAGGCCGAGTACAGACCGCTGGGTTGGTAATCCGTCCGCATCGGCCTCCCACCCGCAGCGGAAAAACGGTGGTTTTTCTCACTCTCGAAGATGAGTTTGGGCTGATCGATGTCACTGTCTTTGAAAACATCTATAAACGCTATGCCGAGGTATTGTTCAACTATCCACTGTTGAAAATTACCGGTGAAATCTCTGAGCGTGACGAAAACCAAATTACCAGCATAGTAGCTCATAAAATTGCGCCTCTCATTCTCTAGAAGAAATCAGGCGAACTGACCGGCACAATTCTCTCTTCCTGTCCTGACTTATCATTGATGTAGACGAGATAATAATCCTCGCCGAGCTTAACGCCCAAGCGGTGTGTCAAAACCTCTTCATCCAACTCATTCGGAACCAGGGCTAATTTGTGATCTAAGACCACAGCCTGCGGGTTAATGAGCTCTTCGAGCTTCTTCGGTTCCAACGCAACTTGGGGAGGAGCATTCTCTGTGCCCTGCTCCTCCGCAGCGGCCCGCCCTCTGGCTAAGTAATAAAGAACTCCTTGGAACCCTAAGATCTGCCCATCAGACGCACTTACCTGCACTTTGATCGGCTCCGCGTAGCGCAAAAGCCCACCCACTACAGGCACAAAGGTAAACGTGGCCCGGTTGTGCAGTACTTGGAGATCTGTTACATGGACCTCAGGAAAGCCCCGCTCTGCAAGAAACCGACGAGCGCTATCGGCCATTTGGTTTTCACTAAGATTGCTCTCACTAACGGTCTGGGAGCTGATCATCCAGAGAACCAAGCCCCCTTGTCGACTTACTTCCAAAGTAATCGTCTCCTGCCCCGCTCCTCGTCCTTCTACAGTGAAAGCGGGAATGTCACCTTCCCGCTCATTAACAACCTGAAACTCCCAGCCGTCCCGCCCGCTGAACTCCCTGGCCGTCTGTACCGCTTGTTCCTTACTAATTTCATCTCCAGAGATACTGCCCTTCGCTATGCGAGGAAGCCCTACTAGGTTTCCGTCCAGCTCGTCGAGACTGGCATTGATATTGCTGAGAGCAGTTGTAATTGACTCTGAGAAAGTCAGGGATGTGGTGAAGTAACGGCTCCAAGATACCCAGCTCGACTCCAGCTCCTTATCAGCCAGTAGGTTCTGCACCTCACCACTCAATTGGCTGATCTGTTCATAGAAAGCCTGCAGTGCTTCTGAAGAAAGGGAGCCTTGCCCATATGCATAAGACGAACGGTAGCATTCCCACATAATC
>Ga0209537_1001265_pt1 | contig 29040 bp, 31 predicted proteins | sample BioPla4DNA1_FD_187698 | JGI IMG/M metagenome (GOLD analysis project Ga0209537, IMG submission 187698) | Biogas fermentation microbial communities from Germany - Plant 4 DNA1 (SPAdes) (version 2) | ecosystem: Engineered > Bioreactor > Anaerobic > Digestate | place: Bielefeld, North...
TACCAAGGAGGATATTATGAATAGAAATAGAAAAAAATCCAGAGAAATTGCAATGGAACTACTATTTAGTATGACTTTAAGCAAGAATACATTAGAGGAAACTTACAATACATTTCTTGAAGATTATGAGATGAAATTAGGTACAATAGATGTAGAATATATAAAAACTATTTTAACAAAGGTAGAAGAAAACAAAGAAGTTATCGATGAGAAAATAGAAAAATCTTTAAATAAATGGACAATAGATAGAATATCTAAAGTAAACTTAACAATACTTAGAATTGCTTTAGCAGAAATGCTTTATTTCGATGATATACCAGAAAAAGTATCTATTAATGAAGCTATAGAGTTAACAAAAAAATATTCAGATGAAAAAAGCGTATCTTTTGTAAATGGTCTTTTAGATAAAGCTTTTAAAAGTTTATAAAATTATTTAAGGGGAGAGGTATTATGGATAATATTATAGATGGAAGATTAATAGCAAGTGAAATTAAAGAAGAAATTAAAGGATTTGTACAACTAAGAAAAGAAAATAACAAAAGAGAACCAAAGATTGCTTCAATTTTAATTGGTAATGATGAAGGATCTATATATTACATAAATAGCCAAGAAAAAGTGGCTTTATCATTAGGATGTAAATTTAAAAAAGTTCTTTTAGAAGAGGATATTGAAGAAGAGCATCTAATTAATATTATTGAAGAATTAAATAATGATAGAGAAATTGATGGAATAATAGTTCAATTACCTCTTCCTAAGGGACTAAATGAAAAGAAAATTATAAATAAAATATCTCCTAAGAAGGATATTGATTGCTTAACTTATATTAATCAAGGAAAATTATATTCTGGAGAAGGAGAAATCATTCCTTGTACGCCAAAATCAGTATTAACATTATTAGAGAAGTCAAAGGTTGATTTAGAAGGAAAAAATGTTACAGTAATAGGAAGAAGTAATATAGTAGGAAAACCTGTTGCACAATTAATGTTAAGTAAAAATGCAACAGTAACCATATGTCATTCAAAAACAAAAAACTTAAAAGAGATAACAGGAAAAGCTGATATTATAATAGTTGCTATAGGAAAACCAAAATTCTTAACAAAGGAATATGTAAAGGAAGGCTCAATTGTAATTGATGTAGGAACTTCTTCACTAAATGGTAAAATAACAGGTGATGTAGACTTTGATGAGGTTAGCAAAATTGCAAAACTTATTACAAAGGTTCCAGGTGGAGTTGGTGCTTTAACAACGACACTACTAATAAAGAATGCATGTGAGGCGTTAGAAAGAAATGAAACTGAAAACATTAACTGTAACAGAGTTAAATAATTATATAAAAAGAACACTAGATAATGATTTTATATTGAATAATCTTTTAGTAAAGGGAGAAATATCAAATTTAAAATACCATTCAAGTGGTCATATATATTTTTCCCTAAAAGATACATCAAGTAAAATAAATTGCGTTATGTTTAAAAGTAATGCTCTAGAATTAGATTTTAAGCTTGAAGAGGGTATGGAAGTAGTGGCAAGCTGTAGATGCTCACTATATCCAGGCTTGGGTTCAATGCAGCTTTATATAAATAAACTTCAAAAGGAAGGTTTAGGAGAATTACATATAAAGTTTGAGAAGCTAAAGAACAAACTAGCTAAGGAAGGATATTTTTCAGAAGAAAATAAAAAAGCAATTCCAATAATGCCTAAAAAGATAGGAATTGTAACTTCTGAAACAGGAGCAGTTATTAGAGATATAATAAACGTAACAAGGCGTAGAAATAGTTTAGTAGATATTGTGCTATATCCTGCTTTAGTTCAAGGAGAAGGTGCCTATAAGACTATAATTTCTGGAATTGAATATTTTAATAAAAATAAAAATGTGGATGTAATAATTATAGGTAGAGGGGGAGGCTCTATTGAAGATCTTTGGAATTTTAATGAAGAGGAACTAGCAAAGACCATCTTTAAGTCTAAAATACCTATAATATCTGCAGTAGGTCATGAAGTGGATTTTACAATTTCTGATTTTGTAAGTGATGTAAGGGCATCAACACCTTCCCAAGCAGCAGAAATAGCTGTACCCCTAGAAGAAGAAATATTTACAGAAATCAACAATTATAAAGATAGGATAAATGAAATAATAGATAGAAAATTCTTATATGAAAGGGAGAAACTATTAAATTATAAAAAATTTCTTTCCTTAAACAATCCAGAAATAATTATTTCAAACTCATATTTAGATCTTGATAGGCTAAAGGATAGTCTTAATAAAATAATAGAAAATAAGATAGACAAAGAAAAGATGAAATTAAAGTCATTAAGCGATATTCTTCAAGCACATAATCCTATAAATGTTTTAAATAAAGGGTATACAATTATAAAGGATAATAATCATAATATAATTTCATCTAAAGAAGAGATAAATAAATTAGAAGAAATAAATATTGTTTTTAAGGATGGAGAAATAAAAGGGAAATTTACTTCCTTAAATTAAGGAGTTGAGAAGATAATGGCTAAAAAAGAATCTTATGAAGATATGATTAAAAAATTACAAGATATCTTAAATAACATGGAAAATAATGAATTACCTTTAGAAGAGCTAATGAAAGAGTATGAATCTGGAGTTAAATTAGTTAATAAATTATATAAAAGTCTAAATACTCTTGAAGGGAAACTACTAAAAATAAAAGATAATATGGAAGTGGAGCTCGAAAATGAAAAAGTATGAAGAATTTAGAAAAATTATTAACGAGAATTTACAAAAGTATTTTGAAAACAAGGGAAGTTATAATAAAATAATATATGAGTCAGTAAGTTATAGTTTAAATATTGGGGGAAAAAGAATTAGACCTCTATTATTTTTATTAACTTATAATTTATATAAGAAAAATATTAGTGAAGTTATAGATATGGCTTTAGCAATTGAAATGATTCACACATATTCTTTAATTCACGATGATTTACCTTGCATGGATGATGATGACTTAAGAAGAGGCATGCCAACAAATCATAAGAAATTTGGTGAAAACATTGCTGTTTTAGCAGGAGATACCCTATTAAATGAAGCAGCAAATTTATTAATGAGCTTTTCACTTAACCATGATAAAAGTGCCCTAGTTGCTTCTAATGAAATATTAAAGGCATCTGGTCCAGAAGGAATGATTGGCGGTCAAGTTGTTGATATAATAAACGAAAATAATGAAATAACTAAAGATGAACTTCTTTATATGCACAATAAAAAGACTGGAGAATTAATAAGAGTTTCAATAGTATCAGCTGCAATAGTAGCAAATGCTCCAGAGGAAGATATTAAAATATTAAATGAATTTGGAAAGAAGCTAGGATTAGTCTTCCAAATAAAAGATGATATATTAGATATAACTGGCGATGTTAACAAGCTTGGTAAAAATACAGGTAGTGATGAAAATAATCATAAATCAAACTTTATTACCTTATTTGGTTTAGAGCATTGTGAAAAAGAATGTGAAAGATTGACAAATGAATGTATAGAATTGCTAGAAAGCCTTTCAGAAGATACTGTATATTTAAAGGACTTAACATTAGATTTGTTAAATAGAGAGTGCTAAAGAAAGGTTTAATTATGGGAAAAATATTAGATAAAATAACTACTCCGGAGGAAGTTAGAAAATTAAGCAATGTAGAATTAGAAGTTTTAGCTGAAGAAATTAGAGAGTTTCTAATTGAAACTGTTTCCAAAACAGGAGGACATTTAGCTTCAAATCTAGGAGTAGTAGAGTTAACTATAAGTTTATTTAATAGTTTTAATTTAGAAAAAGATAAAATAGTTTGGGACGTTGGACACCAAAGCTATATTCATAAAATTTTAACAGGAAGAAAAGATAAATTTGATACCTTAAGGCAATATAATGGCCTTAGTGGCTTTCCAAAAAGATCTGAAAGTAAATATGATACCTTCGATACTGGCCACAGCAGTACCTCAATTTCTGCAGCCCTTGGAATGGCAAGAGCAAGAGATATTAAAAAGGAAAAAAATAATATTATTGCAGTAATTGGAGATGGAGCCTTAACAGGAGGAATGGCCTTAGAAGCTTTAAATGATGTTGGCTTTAATAAGACAAAGCTAATTGTTGTATTAAACGATAATCAAATGTCAATATCTCATAATGTGGGAGGGCTTTCTAACCACTTAAATAATCTAAGGGTGGAACCTAAATATAATAAACTTAAATCAAATGTAAATGCTACCTTAAAAGCTAATAAGGCAGGAGAAAAAATAGCAAATTATATATCAAGATTTAAGGGAAGTATAAAACAATTCCTTGTTCCTTCAATGGTATTTGAAGATATGGGATTAAAATATATTGGTCCTATAGATGGTCATGATATTAATATGATGTCTAGAGTCTTTAATAAAGTTAAGGAAATAAATGAACCTGTAGTAATTCATGTTATTACTTCAAAAGGAAAGGGATATGAATTAGCAGAAAGAAACCCAAAGAAATATCATGGAGTTAGCCCCTTTGATTTAGAAAGTGGAGAAGCTTTAAGTAAAAGTAAAAGAAATTATTCTAAAGCCTTTGGAGACGCAATTTCAGAATTATCAAGAGAAGATGATAAAATAGTCGCAATTACTGCAGCTATGCCTGATGGAACTGGCCTTACAGATTTTGCAAAGGAATTTCCAAAAAGATTTTTTGATGTTGGAATTGCAGAAGGCCATGCAGCAACATTAGCAGCAGGGTTAGCTAGTGCAGATATGAAACCAGTTTTTGCTGTCTATTCAACCTTCCTTCAAAGAGCTTTTGATCAATTAGTTCATGATGTATGTATCCAAAACATGCCCGTTACCTTTGCTATAGACAGGGCAGGGATAGTAGGAGAAGATGGTGAAACCCATCAGGGAATATTTGATTTATCCTATCTATCAATGATGCCAAATATGAATATTCTAGCCCCTAAGCATTTAGATGAAGTAAAGCTTATGCTTAAATGGGCGGTAAATTTCAATGGCCCTGTAGCAATTAGATATCCTAAGGGCAATGACTTTGATATTCCTTTAAAACCACTTAAAGAAATAAATTTAGGTAAATGGGAAGAGATAGATGAAGGCGAAAATGTAGCAATAATAGCAGTAGGTAAAATGGTGCAGCACTCTATTTTAGCTAAAGAAATATTAAAAGAACATAATATTAATCCTAAGATTATTTCAGCAACTTTTGTAAAACCACTAGATGACGATATGCTAAAGAAACTTATAGCTGAAGGCTATAACATTGTAACTGTTGAAGATAATATTAAAAATGGTGGTTTTGGAAGTTATGTATCAATGAAATTAAATGAAATGGGATTTGATAAAAAAATTAAGTTATTAGGGTTTGATAGCTTTGTACCTCAGGGAAATACAAATATTTTATATAAAGAAAATAAATTAGATCCAGAAGGTATTGCTAATCAAATTCTAGAATTTTTATAAAGGAGATAATGAACCTGTGAAGAAAGAAAGATTAGATGTATTACTAGTTGAAAAGGGAATATTTCAATCAAGAGAAAGAGCTAAAGCAGCAATAATGGAAGGAAAAATATTTGTTGATGGTATAAGGGTAGATAAGGTTGGAACAAAAATAAATGTAGATTCAGACATTATATTTAAAGGTAATCCCATTCCCTATGTAAGTAGAGGTGGATTAAAGCTTGAAAAAGCAATAAAGGAGTTTGAACTAGCTTTAGAAGGTAAGGTGTGTATTGATATTGGTGCATCTACCGGAGGCTTTACCGATTGCATGCTTCAAAATGGAGCTAAAAAAGTATTTGCAATTGATGTTGGTTATGGCCAATTTGCATGGAAATTAAGAACTGATGAAAGAGTAGTATGCATGGAGCGAACTAACATTAGATATGTGACTTTAGAAGATACTAAGGAGCCAGCAGATTTTGCATCTATTGATGTATCTTTTATATCCCTAAAGACAATAATGCCAGCAACTTTAAACTTGCTAAAGGATAATGGTGAAGTAGTTGCCCTTATTAAGCCTCAATTTGAAGCAGGTAGAGGAAAAGTAGGGAAAAAGGGTGTTGTTAGAGATATTAATGTACATAAGGAAGTAGTTCAAAATATTGTAGATTTCTTAATAGAGAACAACTTAAAAATAATTAATCTTTCTTATTCACCAATAAAGGGCCCTGAAGGAAATATTGAATATTTAGTTTATTTTACTAAGGACATAAATAGGGAAAGTAATTTTGAGTTAGAGGATATAGAAAAGGTCATAAATGAATCTCATAATTTATTATAATGAACTATAGGACTTCGGGATTTTCTTGAAGTCTTATAAAAATATTTTAACTATATAAAAGATGTAAGGGAATGAGGTTATGAAGAGAATTGCTATTGCTAGAAATCCTTCCAAAGATAAAGAAAATAAAATTATAGAAAAAGTAAAAGAAAAAATTAATGAATATTTTCAAGATATAGAGATTATTTTACTAAATAGTTATGAAATAGCTGATTATAGTTTTGTAAATCCCCTGGACTTAATAATAGTATTAGGGGGAGATGGTACTATACTAAGCGTTGCAAGAGGTATAAATGGTAAAGTAAATGTACCTATATTAGGAATAAACATAGGGAATCTAGGATTTTTAACAAGTATTGAGATATCAGAAATAGACAAGGCTTTTGAGAAAATAAAAAATGGTGATTATATTTCTGAAAAAAGAATGCTTTTAACTTGTGATTTGCCCCTTCAAAATAATAAGGATAGATCCCTAGCCTTAAATGATATCGTTATTTTAAGGGAAACTTTATCAAGAATGATTAATTTTGAAATCTTTATTGATGGTAAAAAATATTGTAAGTTTAAAGGAGATGGCCTTATAATATCGACCCCTACAGGCTCTACAGCCTATTCATTTTCTGCAGGGGGACCATTTATTTATCCAGATTTAGATGTTATAATTTTAACTCCAATCTGCCCTCATACACAAGGAATCCATACAATTGTTTTAAATAGCCATAGTGAAATTGTGATAAAGGCAGAAAATTGGCAAAATGAGGCTTATGTTAATTTTGATGGGCAAAAAGCAATTAAATTAATAGATGAAATTTTTGTAAGAGTTAAAAAAGCAGAAGAATATGCTAATATCATATTGTTTGATGATTATGATTATTTTAAAATCTTAAGGTCAAAAATTTTGAATAACTCTAGGGAGTAAAGGTGATTAAATGAAATCTAAAAGATATGAAAAGATATTAGAAATAATAAGTAAAAAGGATGTAGAAACTCAAGAAGAATTAGCAGAAGAACTTAAAGAAGCAGGTTTTGATGTTACTCAGGCTACAGTTTCAAGAGATATTAAAATTTTAAAATTATTAAAGGTCCAAGGTATTAATGGACGATATAAATATGTTGAGCCTGTGAAAGAAGAAAAAGATATTAATGATAAATTAGTAAGTATTTTAATTAATGCTGCAGTTTCTGTAGAAAATGTTGATAAAATTGTTGTAGTTAAAACACTTACAGGATCAGCTATGGCTGTTGCAGAAGCTATTGATAAACTTTTTGATAAAGAAGTTGCAGGCACAATAGCAGGAGATAATACAATTTTTATCTTAGTAAGAACAATAGATAAGGCTGTTGAATTAGTTGAAGAAGTTAGAAAAATGATTTTATAAAGGTGATATAATATGTTATTACAATTAAATATAAAGAATTTTGCCTTAATTCAAGATTTATCAGTAGAATTTGGTAAAGGATTTAACATCTTATCAGGAGAAACTGGTGCAGGAAAATCAATTTTAATAGATACCATAGATTATGTTTTAGGTGGAAAGTTTTCAAAGGAATTAATAAGATATGGGGAAAATAAAACTTTTGTTGAAGCTATATTTACAATAGAAAATGAAGATATTTTACCTTTATTAAAAGAGTTAGAAATTGAAGATGAAGATATATTAATAATTTCTAGGGAAACAACCCTACATGGAAAAAGTATTGTTAAAGTTAATGGAAAGTCTGTAGTATTATCTTATATAAGAAAATTAAGAGAAAAAATACTAGATATTCATGGACAGCACCAAAATCAAAATTTATTAAATAAAGCATCTCACATCTATTACTTAGATGATTTTATAGGGGATAAGATAAATAAATATTTAAATGAATTTGAAGCACTAAGAAACGAGCAAGGTGAAATAATAAATAAAATAAAATCCCTTAATGGAAATACAGATAGGGAGAAACTTATAGATTATTTAAAATTTCAAATTGATGATATAGAAAAGGCTAATTTAAAGATTGGCGAAGAAGAGCAGTTAAATGAAGAATTTAATATTTTAAACAATGCTGAAAAAATCTCTTTAGCATTAAATAAATCTTATGCAATTTTGGATAATAGCAATGAAGGAATTTCCGTAATTGAGGGCTTATCTAAAGTTGTAAATGAATTATCCTCTATAGAAAAGCATTTTGAAAAAATAAAAGAAAAGAAAGATCGTGTTGAAGAAACTTTATATGTATTAGAGGATATTTCAAGAGAAATAAGAGATCTTTCATCAGAAATATATTATGATGAATTTGAACTTGAAAAAATAAATTCTAGAATATATGAAATTAGTTTATATAAGAAAAAATATGGTGAATCAATAGAAGTAATATTAAATTACTTAGATAAACTAAAAACACAATATGATGAACTAATAAATTCAGAAGAGGTTATCAGAAAGCTAGAAATTCAAAAAGACAAAATAGAAGAAAAAATGAAGGTAGCAGCCTTAAAAATTCATCATATAAGAGTTGAAAATGCTCTTCTTTTAGAAGAAAAAATAAAATATGAATTATCTTATATAGGTATGGATAAGGCTGATATAAAAATCTTCATAGAGCAAAAAGAAGAATTTAATGAAAGAGGCTTTGATGAAGTTTCTTTTATGATATCTACTAACCCTGGAGAACCTCTTAAATCTTTAGAAAAGGTTGTATCTGGAGGGGAATTATCAAGAATAATGTTAGCTTTAAAATGTGTATTCATTGATAAGGATAAAATTCCTACATTAATTTTTGACGAAATTGATACAGGTATTAGTGGCTCTATTGCAAAGAGAGTTGGGGAAAAAATGTATGAAGTGGCAACAAAGCATCAAGTTTTATGCATTACCCACCTTCCACAAATTGCAGCTTTATCAGATTGTCATTATTTTGTATCAAAAAAGATTGAAAATAATAAGACATTTACACAAATAAAGATTTTAACTAAAGAAGAAAAAATAAATGAAATTGCAAAAATGACTAGTGGAGATGAACTAAGCAATGTAACAATAGAAAATGCATCTGAAATGGTCAAGTTTGCAACAATAAAAAAAGAAGAAATATCAAATAGTATTCAAATTTAATACATAAGAATATTTAAATCTGCAAAGAATAAAATCATAGCGAAATGCTATGATTTTATTTTTTATAGAAATAAAAGAATTTACTAGCAAAGACTTACAGCATAATCTAAAACATTCAGGGAAAGTTAATTATACGAGGAGGAGATAGAATGAGAAAATCTAAGGTTAAAATTGTATATACATCATGTGTTCTAATATTACTTCTAAGTTTAATTACCTTCCTGAGTTTAAGAAAAATACCAGAGACAATATATGTATCCAATTCAATTGAAACATCAAATATGGATATATCCTCTAATTTTCTAATTAAAAATTATTCCATAAATAAAGATGAAATTGAAGTGAAATTTTTAGGATTTATACCTTTAAAATCGGTGAGAGTTTCAAAAATTAATGATTTAGAACTTTATCCAGGTGGAAATACAGTAGGAATAAAGCTTTCTACTAAGGGAGTTCTTGTAGTAGGATATTCAGATGTTAATTGTGAAAAGGGTCAGGTAGAAAGTCCGGCAAAAAGATCTGGTATACAACTTGGAGATGTAATAGTTAAAATTAATGGAGAAGAAATTGAAAATTCAAGGGATCTTTCAAGAAAAATAAGTGAATGTAAGGACTCAAGAGTAACTTTGCAATACTTAAGAAATGATGTTTCTCAAAATAAAGAAATAAATTTGGAAAAAGAAGGAGATAATTATAGGCTTGGCTTATGGGTAAGAGATTCAACGGCAGGTATTGGAACATTAACCTTTTATCATAAAGAAAGCAAAACCTTTGGAGCCTTAGGACATCCAATAACCGATGGAGATACAAATGAACCCTTTATAATAAAAGACGGTAATCTTTTAGATTCATCAGTTATTAGTATTAAAAGAGGCGAAAAGGGAATGCCAGGTGAATTAAAGGGACTCTTCCTCAATGAAAAAGTAGGTATAGCAACTATTAAAAAGAATACGGAATCAGGCATATTCGGTACTGCAAATAACAATATTGCTAGTAAAATTTCTAATAAACCACTAAAGATAGCATTTAGAAATGAAATAAAAGAAGGTAAAGCTCAAATAATTACTACAGTTGATGAAACTGGTCCAAAATTATATGATATAGAAATAATTAAGTTATTACCACAGGATGAGCCAGGGCCAAAAAGTATGTTAATTAAAGTTACTGATGAAGAGCTTCTTGAAAAAACAGGAGGTATAGTCCAAGGAATGAGTGGAAGTCCTATTATACAAGATAATAAAATAATTGGAGCAGTAACCCATGTATTAATAAATAAGCCTGATGTAGGATATGGAATATATATAGAATGGATGTTAAAAGATGCAGGAATAATAAATTAAGAGCATTATAAGTGCTCTTAATTTGCTTTAATTTTAGTACAAAAAAATGTACTTACAAATTATACAAAAAAACATTAGAAAAAATTGTAAAAAAGCTATCAATATTAAGTTATTTATGCTATAATTATGATAAATTATTTATAAAAAAAGATTGTTTTTTAAAGATTTATCTATATATATAATATTAATAGGTGAATTTTAAAAAATAAAAAATATCAAATAATAATAACTAAGGAATTAATTTGGAAATATGGGGGAGAGAAGTATGAAAGACTCAAAAATTTCAGTTTTAATAGCTGACGATAATAAGGAATTTTGCAGTATTTTAAATGACTATTTGCTAAATCAAAAGGATATTATAGTTACAGGAGTAGCTAAAGACGGGAGAGAGGCATTAGAGTTAATACAAGAAAGAAAACCTGATTTAGTTATTTTAGATATTATAATGCCACATCTAGATGGACTTGGAGTTTTAGAAAGATTAAATTCAATGGATATTGAAAAAATGCCAAGAATTATTGTATTATCTGCTGTTGGACAAGATAAGATAACACAAAAGGCAATAACCTTAGGTGCTGATTATTATGTGGTAAAACCATTTGATATGGATGTATTTACAAAGAGAATAAGAGAAATGTTTAACGGAAATACTGAAGAAGCAGTTAAAAAGCCTTCTACAGTAATAGAAAATACTGTTAAGCCACAAACAAAGGGTGAAATGGACCTAGAATCAGAAATTACAAACATAATTCACGAAATTGGAGTTCCAGCTCACATTAAAGGCTATATGTATTTAAGAGAAGCAATTACAATGGTAGTAAACGATATGGAACTTTTGTCAGCGGTGACAAAGGAGCTATATCCATCAATAGCAAAGAAATACAATACAACAGCTTCTAGAGTAGAAAGAGCTATAAGACATGCTATTGAAGTTGCATGGGGTAGAGGTCAAGTAGATGCAATTAACAAGCTATTTGGATACACTATCCATAATGAAAAGGGAAAACCTACTAATAGTGAATTTATAGCAATTATAGCTGATAAGCTAAGATTAAGAAATAAGGTTAGCTAAAATTAGTACATGACACTTTCATTTATGAAAAGTAAATGAAGGTGTTTTTTTTACAAAAATGATATAAAATAATAGAAGATATAAGGAAACAAAAAAACTTAAAGGAGATAAATATGACAGAATTTTGGGAAGCAAGTTTTATAGAAAATCAAACTATGTGGGGATTTGAACCTTCAGATTCAGCAATATTAACGAAGGATTTTTTTAGAGAAAAGAAAATCAAGGATATATTAATACCTGGTATTGGATATGGTAGAAATGCCAAAATTTTTATGGATAATGGAATAAATGTAACAGGTATTGAAATTTCTAAAACTGCAATAGATTTAGCAAAGGAAAATGGCCTTGATATTAATATTTTCAAAGGTTCCGTAACTGATATGCCCTTTGAGAATAAGCTTTATGACGGAATATTTTGTTATGCCCTTATTCATTTATTAAGTAGAAGTGAAAGAGAAAAGTTTATTAAGGATTGTTATAATCAGTTAAAGCCTAATGGATATATGATTTTCACAACTATTTCAAAGAACAATCTAATGTTTGGTAAGGGTAAAGAATTAGATAAGGACTATTTTGAAATAAGAGAAGAATTAAAAATGTTCTTTTATGATTCTGAATCAATAGAAAAAGAGTTTGGAGAATATGGTCTAATAGAATATTCCGAAATTGATGAGCCTCATAAAAATAGGGAAAATGTACCTCCCTTCAAATTTATTATGGTAAAATGCCAAAAAAACTAAAATTTTATTAATAAATAAAAAAACTGTTTCATAGTATTAATTATGAAGCAGTTTTTTTATAGAAAATAATTAATTTTACATATATTCAATTATGAATAATACCGAAAATCAAATCATATTATGTTCTATAGCTGTTATTAGGAGGAATAATATGGATATAATTAAAAAAATTAATTCAAATTTTAGAGATAATAAAATTTTTTACTTACTAGTGGTATCATTCTTCTTTGTAGGTATATTACTGGGCTCATATACCATAAAATATATGGATGGAATAGATGCAGATAGTTTATCTAGTTATTTTACTGAATTTATTAAAAGCCTAAATCTTCAGCAGGTAGAAAATAATCAGCTCTTAATAAGTATTATTAAAAATAACATTATTATTATTTTACTTGTTATAGCCTTAGGATTTACTAAGTTTGGTGCACCAATTATTTTAATTATTGATCTAATCAAGGGTTTTACTCTAGGATATACCTTTAGTTTTTTATTAACTACCTTCGATGGAAAGGGGTTTTGGATAGCTTTAGTTTCAACAGTTCCACAAAATATTTTTTATATACCTTTTTTTATTGGAATTAGCATAATTTCTTTAGAATTATCTTCTTTGAAATTTAAAACAAAATTTTTTAATGGACAAGGAACTAAAATAAGACTGGAGTCTTTAACAATGAAATATGGATTTTTTTTGATTCTCTTTTCAATAGGAGTATTAATTGAGTGCTACATGAGTCCAGGATTGATAAAATTTATCTTAACAAAAGTTTATAAATTAACCTAATCTAATGAAGATAAAGAAGGATTGATCGGTTTTTTGTCGAATTAATAATATATTAGGATAGGGGAGAATTATGAAAGAAATTGTGAATGATTACAAGGAAGCCTTATTAAAAAGTCATAAAAGTGAGAACACTGTTTATGCATATGTAACTGATGTGAACTTATATGTAAAATATTTAAATAGCAAGAATTTAAATATTAATGAAACTGATAATGTTTCAGTTTCTTCATATATTCAATATTTGCTAGGACAAGGAAAATCAGAAAGATCAATAAACAGAATAGTGATAAGTCTAAGAAGCTTCTATAATTATTTAAAAGATCAAGAAGTAGTAGATGAAATACCTAAGATTTATTATAAAAATACATCAACTACAAAAAAATTACCAGTTATTTTAACCGTTGAAGAAGTAGATAAAATAATAAAAATAATTGATAAAGATTCCAATAAAGGAATTCGTGATAATGCCTTACTTGAACTTATGTATGCTACAGGAATGAAGGTTTCTGAAATTATTGGAATAAAGGTTGAACATGTTAACTTAGAATTAAGTTTTGTAAAATGTTATGATAATAAAAACTATGAAAGATTAATACCTATTGGAAGAAGTGCAGTAAGAGCTTTAGAAGAATATTTGAAAATTAGAGATCAAATTGCATCATCGGGTGTGGACAATCTCTTTGTTAATTTAAATGGCAACCATTTAACAAGACAAGGAGTTTGGAGAATTGTAAAAGAGTATGCCCATAAAGCAGGAATCAAAAAAGATGTCAATTTAAACACATTTAGGCATTCTTTTGCTGTGCATTTACTGCAAAATGGAGCTAATGTTAGAGCTGTACAAAAGTTACTAGGCAATCAGGTCTTAACTTATATGGATACTTACTATGAGATAATAAATAATGATAAAATAAACATAGTATATAAAAACTCCCATCCTAGAGCATAATAATAAAATGAAGTTTATTAAGAACTTTTTATGGGTTCTTGTTTAGGAGGAAAAATTATGAGGATGTATGACATAATATTAAAAAAAAGAAAGGGAATGGAATTAACTAAGGAGGAAATTGAGTTTTTTGTTAAGGGATACACTAATGGAGAAATACCAGATTATCAAGCCTCTGCCTTAATAATGGCTATCTTTTTTAATAAAATGTCAAAAGAAGAAACAAAGAATCTTACTATGGCAATGGTTAATTCAGGAGATAAAATAGATCTATCATCAATTAAGGGGATTAAAGTAGATAAACATTCAACTGGTGGGGTTGGTGATAAGACTAGTATCTGCTTAACACCTTTAGTTGCATCTTTAGGAGTTCCTGTAGCTAAGATGTCAGGGAGAGGTCTTGGTCATACTGGTGGAACAATTGATAAATTAGAATCCTTTAAAGGCTTTTCAGTAGAGCTATCAGAAGAAGACTTTATTAGAAACTCAAATGAAGTTGGAGTAAGTATAATAGGTCAAAGTGCTAATTTGGTTCCTGCTGATAAAAAATTATATGCCCTAAGAGATGTTACGGCAACTGTTGAAAATATGTCCCTTATTGCATCTAGTATTATGAGTAAAAAAATCGCTGCTGGTGCTGATGCTATTGTTCTTGATGTAAAAGTTGGAGAAGGAGCATTTATGAAGACTCCTGAAGAGGCAAAAGAACTAGCAAGAGAAATGGTTGATATAGGTAATTCCCTAGGAAGGAAAACAATAGCTGTAATTTCTGATATGGATCAACCTTTAGGAAATGCAGTTGGAAATGCTCTTGAAGTTAAGGAAGCAATAGAACTTTTAAAGGGAAATGGACCAAAGGATTTATTAGATCTAACTTTAACGTTAGGAAGCAATATGTTAGTTTGTGCTAAAAAGGCAAAAAATTTCGAAGAAGGAAAAGCTTTATTAGAAGAAAATATAAAGAATGGAAAGGGCCTTGAAAAATTAAAGGAGTTTGTTAAAGCCCAGGGAGGAGACGAATCCTTTATTGATGATCTAGATAAATTCCCTAAGGCTAAACATATAGTTGAAGTTACTGCCTTACAAGATGGGGTAATTTCAAAAATTCATGCAGAACAAGTAGGAATTATTGCTATGAAGATTGGTGCAGGAAGAGAGACAAAAGAAAGCATTATAGATTTATCAGTAGGAATAATGTTCAATAAAAAAAGAGGAGATAAAGTTAAAAAGGGAGATGTATTAGCCTACATTCATAGTAATGATGAAAATAATATTGAAGAAGCTAGGAAGGAATTATTAAAGAATATAATTATTTCAGATTCCTTAGAAAAGGAAATTCCATTAATTTATGGTATTGTTGAGTAAAAAGATAATATAAGTTATTAACAAAATGAAAATATGATATAGTATGTGAATTACTATATCATATTTTTATTTTTTTTGGTAATAATAAGCTTGAAAGGAGGCACTAAAGAAAATGAATAAAAAAATAATAAATAAGATTATCACCATGGTTTTAACCTTTAATATTGTAACTGTAGTTCCAGCCAAAGCAATAAATAATTTTTATGATGATTCTAGTGAAATTCCTCTAGAGTATTCCTATGAGCAAATAAATGAGGAACCAAAGAGTGAGGAATCTAAAAATCAGGAATCCAAAAGTGAGGAACCTAAAAGTGAGGAACCTAAAAGTGAAAGTGGAATCGAAGTTGACGCAAAATCAGCTTTGTTAATGGAGCCTGTGACAGGTAAAATCATTTATGAAAAAAACATAGATGAGAAATTTGCCCCAGCTTCAGTTACAAAGATAATGACAATGCTTTTAACTATGGAAGCCATAGATAGTGGGAAAATATCCTTAGAAGATAAAGTTACCTGTAGCGAAAATGCTAAAAAAATGGGGGGCAGCACCATGCTCTTAGATACAGGAGAAATAAGAACTGTAGAGGAGCTATTAAAGGGTGTTGCCATAGCATCAGGTAATGATGCTTCAGTAGCTTTAGCGGAATATCTAGCAGGTACAGAAGATGCCTTTGTAGAAATGATGAATAAAAGGGCACAAGAACTAGGAATGACAAATACTACTTTCAAAAATTCCAATGGTCTTCCGGCAGAAGGGCATCTCTCCACGGCTAGAGATATTGCAATAATGTCAAATGAATTACTAAAACATCCTACAGTACTTAAATATACAGGAACATATATGGAAACTATATCAGAAGGTAGAAGGACACCTATAGAACTTGTAAATCATAATAAATTAGTTAGATTTTTCGAGGGTTGTGATGGGCTAAAAACTGGCTTCACCCAAGAAGCAAAGTACTGTATTTCTGCCACAGCAACAAGAAATGGAGTTAGAATGCTAACAGTAATTATGGGGGCTCCTACATATAAAGTAAGAAATAGAGATGCAAGTATGTTAATGAATTATGGCTTCTCTAAATTTGAAGGAAAAACACTCTTTACTAAAGACCAAGATGTAGAAACAGTATATTTCAATAAGCAAACAGATAAGTTTATAGTGGCAAAGGCTAAGGAAGATCTTGTAGCAATAATGCCTAAGGGCACTAATACGGAAATAGAACAAAGAATAATCTTAGATGAACCTAAAAAGGAATATAAAGCAGGAGATATTATTGGTAAATGCGAAGTTTATCTAGGAGAAGAGAAAATTGGGGAAGTAGAATTATATTCTGATAGAGATATAAAAATTGGCGGTTTCTTAGAAAACTTAAAATTTAATTTGAAGAATATGTTTAAAAAAGGCATATAATCAGAGGCTGTCTATGGCAGCCTCTTTTTAAAACAGTTGTTCTTTAGCAAAAAAATTGATAATATATTGATAGGAAATTGTTAAAGGATGATGATTATATTGGAAATGCCAAAAATAAAAATAGCAAATTTTGAAGGACCCTTCGATTTGTTATTACATTTAATTAAGAAACATGAAATGGATATTTATAATATAGAAATAAATAAGATTACAAACCAATATATACAATATCTAGATGATATGAAAATTATGGATTTGGAAATCACTTCAGAATTTATTGTTGTGGCAGCTACTTTAATAGAAATAAAGTCAAAAAAACTATTGCCAGTTTTTAAGGAAGAGGAAAATGTAGAAGAAGATTTAGAAAAAAATCTTGTTGAAAAATTAATAGAGTATAAGAAATTTAAGAATGCATCACTATTCTTGAAAGAAAAATACATAAATACTGGAGAAGTATATACTAAAAAACCAGAAATTATAAAAGAAAATAAGTTTGAAAAAAAAGAAGAAGACCTATTTAAGAATTTAACATTATTTGACTTATATAATATATATAATAAAATTTTAGAAAACTTTTTAAATAAACAAAATAAGAATACCAGCATAGAAGAAATAGAAGAACGAATATATTTGGACAAGTTTAAAATTGAAGATAAGATGGAAGATTTAATAAGTAAGGTTTCTAATGAAAAGATAGTTAGATTTAAAAACATAATAGATGTATCAAGTTGCAAAATTGAAGCAGTAGTAACATTTTTAGCCCTTTTAGAACTTATCAAAATGAGAAGAGTAAAGGCCTATCAAAATATAAACTTTGGAGATATTCTAATTGAAAGGAGAATAGAAGGTGAATAATATAGAAGCAAAGCAATTTGAAATTGAAGAAGTTTCATTGAAACCTAGAATAAAATCTGCAATTGAATCCTTATTATTTGTTAGTGGAGACCCATTAACAGTAAAGGATCTTAGTAATGCCCTTGAAATAACTAGTAAAGACCTAGAAGGTATAATAAAAGAAATGATGAGAGAATATGAGGAAGATGAAAATAGGGGAATAAAATTAATTTCTATAAATGGTGAATATCAATTTGTTACAAAGGAAAAGAATAGTGATTATATTCAAAATTTATTAAAGAAAAATAAAAGACAATCCCTATCTCAGGCTTCTCTAGAAAGTCTTGCCATAATTACTTATAAACAGCCAATTACAAGAATTGATATTGATGAAATTAGAGGTGTAAAATCTGATAGTGCAATACAAAGGCTAGTAGAAAAAGATTTAATAAAAGAAGTAGGAAGACTAAACGTTCCAGGAAGGCCAATATTATACGGAACAACAGAAGAGTTCTTAAGACAATTTGGCTTAAAGGAATTAAAAGAGCTGCCTGATTTAGAAAGCTTTGAAGCAGAGGAAGTGTCAATTACAAAAGAAGAAGATTAGAAATAATCTTTTCTTTTGTAACAACCTCTTTAAAGTTAAAATAAATTGTTGGAAGAAGAATCACTTTCATCAAATTCATTCATATCAGTAGAAGAATTATTCTCATTAACATTCTTTACTTGATTCTTTTTATCTAAATTTAACATTCCTTTTATATTATCTAAAATTTGTGGTATTGAATCTATTACCTTATCATAAGCATGCTCATGATCTACATTAAGTAGTCGGACAGTATCTTTTCTTACAATTAAAAAGGCTACAGGCTTAACAGTTACACCTGCACCAGAGCCCCCTCCAAAGGGATGTTTAATATCTTTACTTGGTTCAATTTTTACTGGCATTCCAAACTCAGAGCCCCCAGAAGCAAAACCAAAAGTGACTTTCGATATGGGAACAATGCATGTTCCATCACTTGTCTCTATACTGTCACCTATTACAGTATTAACATCAATCATATCTTTTAGATTTTCCATTGTACTTCTCATTAAATTCTCAATTGGATGTTGTTCATTACCCATATATTTTTTCCTCCTTTTTAAGAGTTCCCTCTAAAATATCAAAACTGCTCAATATTAAAAATAATACATATATAATATTGGCTAGACTTAAGTAAAATATACTTGATATATTAAAAAATAAGGTGTTTGTGTTAAATTTAGGTTTTATTGATAGATTAAAAAACTTTAATTTTATAAATTTACTTAAAATACCCCTCAAAATATATGGAATATTGCAGGAAATACCATATAAAATAGCACAAGCAGCTGCATCTTCAACTCCAAAGGTTAAGGAGCCTTGAAAATTTAAGCCTGGTTTAAAATTACTATTTTTCAATTTATTTATTAATTTTTTAGGAGATAATTTTTTGTTTTTAAAAAAGTTAAGAATTTTAGCTCCTTTCTTCTTAGTTTTATGAGAGGGTTCCTTTTTTAAATTTGTATACAAAGTGAATATTTTTTTATTATACAATCTAACTATTAATTCATTATTTTCAAAAGTTATATATATTTTAAAGGGAATTGGTAAAAATAAAACTATAATAATTAATAAAATAAATAATGCTACTTTCATAAAGTATCCTTTCCTAAAACTTAAAAATATTACTAAAATAAGCTGGGTTAAAAATAAAAATGTTTAAAAAATAACTTTTAGAACAAACTAGTCATAGAAATTATTATAGAAGGTGATATTATTATGAAAAAAATAAAAAAAGTTATTTTTCTATTAATATTCTTATTATTGCCAACAATCTTTAATATATATACAATTAGGCCTCTAGCTAAGGAAATGAATAAACCTCTTAGAGTTTCTGCAAGAAATGCAATAGCTTTTGACTCAAAAACAAAAGAAGTACTATGGAACCAAAATGGATATGAAATAGTACCAATGGCAAGTACAACAAAAATTTTAACTGCCATTGTGGCAATTAACTATGGAAATTTAGATGAAAAGGTGGTTATTAGCAAGAATGCAGCATCTATAAGAGGTTCAATAGTTGGTTATAGGGCAGGAGAAGAAATAACTATTAGAGAATTACTATTCGGCCTTATGTTTAGGTCTGGAAATGATGCAGCAATAGCAATAGCAGAAGGTATAGCAGGCTCTGTAGAAGGATTTTCTAATATAATGAATGATTATGCTAAAAGCTTAGGGGTATTAGATTCACATTTTGAGTCACCTCACGGCCTAGATAGTCAAAAACACTATTCATCTGCTTATGATTTAGCTTTATTAACTGCAAAAGGAATGGAATATGATATTTTTAGAGAAATAGTTGGTGAAAAGTCAATTAGCAAAGATAAATATAATTTTACAAGGGATTACAGTAATATTAACAAGATTTTATATAGAATTCCTAGTGCAAATGGAGTTAAAACTGGCTATACAGGAGGAGCAGGAAAGTGTTTAGTATCCTCATTTAAACATATGGATAGAAATATTATAATAGTTGTACTAAACTGCCCAAATAGGTGGAATGAAACAGAAAGAATATATAATTACATAAAAGATAATCATAATTTTGAAAACATAGCAAATTCAAATATTATTGAAGAAGAAAAAATGGCTGGCTTAGGAGAAGTAATAGAAGAAAAGAATATTACTTTTGGCTATAAAGAACTATATTTAAAGGATATAGAAGTAGATAACTTTTATAAAGAAAAATATTATAATGAATTATTAGAAAAAGCAGAGTATTAACTACTTCTGCTTTTTCTTTTGATAAATAATAAAGTAACAAAATGAAGCTATAGAAAATAATCTATTATTGTATAAAAATTTAGAATGGGGTTAATAAATGAGAGAGTATATAGATTGTATAGATGCTGGAACAGAATATTGTCCCTGCCACCTTGCAGAGTCAAATGAATGTATTCTTTGTTCCCAGCTACATGGAAGTAAATTTTGTGATTGTTTAAATTGGAATGGTGTATGTATATATCATGAATTTATTAGTAACAATTCAAGAGCAAAAGAAGGAAGGAAAACTTATACCTGTAAGGTTGTAAAAAAGGAAATATATGAAGAAAATTTACTTTTAATTAAATTTGAAGTTCCACATAAGCTTGCAGTAGATTTATCAAAGGCTGGAAGTTATGTTTTTATAAGAACAAATGAAAATATATACTTTGATGTGCCAATATCAATTATGAAATCTAATGTAGAAACAGATATCATAACAATAATGATTGAAATTAGAGGTATTAAAACTAAGAAGTTATTAGAAATTGAAGAAGAAGGAGAAATAACAATTAGGGCTCCATACTGGAATGGAGTATTTGGAATTAGGAATTTAAACAAGCAGTTTAATAATAATGTTTTAGTTATTGCAAAGGGTATTGGAGCAGCGCCAATGATACCTATAGTTCGCAAGTTATTTTTAAATAAAAATAAAATAAATTTAATGTTGGACAAGGCTCCTTATAAGGAAAATCATGTTAAAGATTATTTAAAAGAATATGACCATAATCTGATAGAAGAATCTATATTGAATAGAGGAGAATTAACTGAAGAAGCAAAAGCATTAATAAAAAAATTTGTTAAGAATGAGGGAGTTAAATATATTCATACTTCAGGTGCAGATATATTAACTGTAAAAGTAATAGAGTTTTTAGATGAAATTGAAGCAAAAGATGTTACTCTATCTTGCTGTAATAATACTAAGATGTGCTGTGGTGAAGGTATATGTGGAAGTTGTACAGTAAGGTTTGCAGGTAGAAGAGTAAAACGCCTCTGCAAGCTTCAAACAGATCCGAGAAATGTATTTGAAGGGAGAAGATTAATATGATTAAGGTTATTATTGTAGGAGCAGGTTGGGCAGGTGTTGCAGCAGCAATAACTGCTAAGAAAGCAGGTGCAGATGTACACTTATTTGAAAAAACTGATCTACTATTAGGACTAGGTAATGTTGGTGGGATTATGAGAAATAATGGTAGATGGACAGCTTCAGAAGAACTTATGGAATTAGGAGCTGGAGATTTAATTAAAATTACAGATAAAACTTCAAGGCATAAAGATATAGATTTTCCAGGACATAAGCATGCTAGCTTATATGATGTTAATCTTATTGAAGGAGAAGTCTATAACTATTTAGAAGAAATGGGGATAAATATATATATAGAAAGCCGAGTTGTAGATATAGAATTAGAAAAATCAAAGGTTAAAGGAATATATTTAAGTGATGGAACCTATATTGATGGAGATGTATTTATAGAAACTACTGGTACAACAGGGCCAATGGGAAATTGCTTAAGATATGGAAATGGATGTTCAATGTGTATATTAAGATGTCCTGCCTTTGGACCAAGACTCAGCATAAGTGAAAGATGTGGCGTTAGAGATATACAAGGGGAAAGAGGAGAAGATGAATTAGGTGCTTTTTCAGGTTCCTGTAAATTAGCAAAGGAAAGCTTATCAGAAGAAATTAGAGATAAATTAGATAAAGAGGGAGTAGTAGTTTTAAAAGTACCAGAGGAAGATATAAATTACGATAAACTGGGACAAAAGGTTTGCCAACAATATGCTTTAAAAGAATTTGCTGAAAATATAGTTCTTTTAGACACTGGCCATGCTAAACTTATGACTAGCTACTATCCTCTCAAAAAGTTAAGAAAAATTAAAGGCTTAGAAAAGGTTAAATATGTGGATCCATATGCAGGAAGTAAGGGAAATTCCATTAGATATTTATCTGTAGCACAAAGAACAAACGATATGAAGGTTAAAGGAGTAGATAATCTTTTCTGTGCAGGCGAAAAAAGTGGCCTTTTTGTTGGTCATACCGAGGCTATTTGTACAGGCAGCCTAGCAGGCCATAATGCAGTTAGGCTTGTAATGGGAATCCCATTATTAATACTACCAACTTCTATTGCTATAGGAGACTTAATCTCCTATACAAATGAAATGGAAAGTACAAGGGAAGGTAGAAAAGATAGATATACCTTTGCGGGATCAAAATATTTTGCTAGGATGAAGGAGCAAGGTCTTTATACTTTAGATAAAGAAGAAATTAGAAATAGAATTGCTAAACTAAATCTAAGAGATGTTTTTAGTCAAAAGCTAGTATAGTTATTAAATTGCTGTGAGTTGCAAAAAAGAAGATTGTTCCCAATCTTCTTTTTTTATAGCAGGTTCAAAATATTCTATAAAAATATTTATTAATTTATGAATAATAATTTTGATTTTAGTCATTCATATAAAATAGAACAATTTTAATTTTTACAAAAATTATATTATAATAAAGGAGAATGGAAATGGATATACAAAAAGAGAAAATAGAAGAAATCTTAGATAACTCTGGTAGCAAGGTAGTTAAGTATAAGCAAAAGATAATAAATAATACTTTAAATGAGGAAAAAGAAATAGTAACAAATGACTTAAACAGCTTAATTAATGAAGTAAGAAAACAAATGAATGAATGGAATAAGATGTAATTAGGAGGGGAAATGTTCATAGAGGTAATTAAAAGGGAAACTTTTAATAATAAAATAAAAATTAGATTTAATAATATCATAGAAGGATTTGATAAGTTTAATTATTTTAATATAAGGCCAAAGGAAGAAGATAGATTTGAAGAGCAGGAAAAAAAGTTTATTAAATTAAGTAAAGAATTTTATAAAATTAATTCATCAACTGTTATTATAGATTTCTATAAAAATAAGTTGAATGAAGAATCCATTAATATACTAAAAGAAAATTTAAGTTCAGAAGAATTTAATATAATAAATAAAATAATAAATACGGGCTCATCAGAAGATATATATTTTCAAATAAAAAATATAGAATACTTAGAAGTACTTATTAAATTATGCACTAGAGAGCTTTTCTTTATTACCTTTTATTTTGATAAAGGAACCCTTTGGGGAAATTACAATATGACATTTCCATTTTTTTATGAAAATAAAGAAGAAATATCTGAATATGAAAAAGTTATAAATAATCTGCAATGTAGAATTTACAATCTATAATGAAGGTTGTTTTCCATGGTAAAACTAAAATATTGATGCCAAGCACAGTTTATTTATAATTAGTAAAGCTGCAAATATAACTAGGCTAGAGCAATAGGATATGGGAAATAAGTGTTTAGTAAGCATTTAGCTTATGGAGTATATCCTATTTATCCTAGCCTATTTATATGCATTTTTTTACCTGGTAAGCATTTCTATCATCATATCTAAAGTAGCCTTAGTCTTATGCAAATTGTCCACATAATCTGCAATATGGTTTTTATAGTATTCAACTCCTGCATCTGTTATAGAATAAATTTTTTTGCTTCTCTTATTTAAAAATTTATCACCAGCCCAGGAGCTCTTCACATAGCCCTTTTCTTCAAGGGAGTAAAGGGTTTCGTAAATTGTACTAGATGAAACAGGGAAGGGTAAGGAAGATTCAGAAAATCTATTCCTAAATTCCTCTAAAACTTTATTTCCAAAGATAACCTTACCTTTAGCCAATTCCTTTAATATATAAAAACTATAAAGCATTTTTGTATTAACAGCATTTCTTGGAGCAATAAGACGATTTCTTTTATCCATAATAAAACCTCCTTTTTCTTTATAATACCATAAACATTATAAAAATACACTTAAATAATTTCCTCGTAAATGATAATAATATATACAAAAAAATAGAACAAAAAAAAATTCCCTGTATATAATGTAATATACGAAAGAGTAGGAGTTGATGAACATGTCTAGAAGATGTTGTTGTGATAGATGCTGCAATAGAAGATCCTATAACAATTGTAATTGGGGATGCGGTTGCTTTGATTCTTGCTGCTCACCATTACTTTGGTTAATTCTACTAGGATGTTGGTAATAATTTTAAAAGGGATGCATTTTGCATCCTTTTTTTATAAATAATAAATTTTGTGGTATTATTTTTATGAGGTGAAATTATGTTTAATAATAGATGTTTTTGCGAGACTTGTAATAAAATCCAACCAATTTATACTAAACTATCTAAAGAAACAGTAGAACTAAATTTAGGAAAAATGGATTATGAAAAAGAAACTGGCTTTTGCTGTGTATGTGGAGAGGAAGTATATTCTATCGATATAGCAAAGAAAAATAAAAAAACTTTCAATACTAGACTAAAGGAGTTTGAAGAAAGCTATAATTTAGCAAGATTAATTGAAACAGCAGCTGGTGGTAATTTAGAAATAATTGATGGAAAAGAAGATATAGTTGATAAAATTCAAGATATTTTGTCTAGAAGAAATCAAAAGTAATCATAAACCCAAAAGATTAATATAATAAGTTGTATAATACTATTACTTCTTTTGGAGGGTTAAAATGGTTGATTTATTAGTTTACCTAGATGAAAATCTAGTTAAAAATTTGAATTCAGTAGTTTTAAATGGATATATAGATATAAGAACCTTTAGAAAAATTAAAGATAGGACAATAGGCGGAAATATTAGATCATCCAATAAAGAAGCAAAAAGTTGGGATTATAAAGTGGGAAAAGATAAAATTCAAGGCTATAAAACGAAACATAAGAATTATGGTGATGGTTTTCATAGCAGTAATGAGAAAAACTTTGGATTTGAAGGAAGAGATTTTGATAGAAATGAGCAGGAAATAAAAAAAATAAATACCGTTTTTACTCTTCATCATGATTTACTAAATCAATTAAAAAGAAACAATAGTGTAAAAAATATTGAAAATCCAAATAAGGTTGGAGATATTTCAATAGGAGATTACATTGAAATTAGTGGTTCTGTTCAAGAAACTTCAATGCCCCTTTATATAGATACATTATTAAGAATTTTTAATTGCTACGGCTATGATTTCTTAAATAATTTAATTAAAGATAAGCAAGAATATAAATTAAATTATAATATTATTGGTAATTTATTAACTGAATTAAGAAATTCAATTACAGTTAATGAAACAAGAGATTTAATTATTAAAAATAATGATATATCTCTGGTTCTTCCAGTTAATAAAAATAATTTTTTAAGTAGTCATTTTAATATGTTTGATTTAGTTTACTGTAGATGTAAAATCTTTGGAAAAGTCATGATGGTTAAAGAAGATAGGATTAAATGTATAAGCTTATTAAGAAAATCTTCTCAAGAAGATTATTACCAGGAAGTACTAAACTCCATAGACCCCTACTTAAAATTACTAGAAAAAAACAATATTATACTACCAAAAAAAATAGATTGCAATATAAAGGGAAAAATGATAATGATATTACCTATAAGCATATGCATATAAATTGTATATGCTTTAATTTTAATGTAATAATATACCTAGAAAGAAAAGTTAAAGTAGTATATAATATTATCTTAGAATTATATAGAGAAAAAATGAGGGAAGGGAATAAACATGAAGATAGGATTCGACCATAAAAAATATTTAGAAGAACAATCTAAATACATATTAGAAAGAGTAAATAACTATGATAAATTGTACCTAGAGTTTGGTGGAAAATTAATGTATGATTTACATGCTAAAAGAGTACTGCCAGGTTTTGACGAAAATGCAAAAATAAAGCTCCTTCATAAACTTAGGGAAAAAGTGGAGGTAGTTATTTGCGTATATGCGGGAGATATAGAAAGAAATAAAATCAGGGGTGACTTTGGAACTACCTATGATTTAGAAGTATTTAGGCTAATTGACGATTTAAGAGCCTATGATTTAGATGTGAACAGTGTTGTAATAACAAGATATGAAGCACAACCTTCTACAAAGGTTTTTATTAATAGATTAGAACGTAGAGGAATAAAGGTTTATAAGCATAAAAAGACAAAAGGCTATCCAACAGATGTTGATACAATAGTAAGCGATGAAGGATATGGTGCAAATCCATATATAGAAACTACAAAACCAATAGTTGTAGTAACAGGTCCAGGTCCAGGAAGCGGAAAGCTAGGGACTTGTTTAAGTCAACTCTATCATGACTTTAAAAGAGGTAGAAAAGGAGGATATTCAAAATTTGAAACCTTCCCTGTTTGGAATGTTCCTCTTAAACATCCCTTAAATATAGCTTATGAAGCAGCAACAGTTGACTTAAAGGATGTTAATATGATAGATTCTTTCCATTTCGATGCTTATAATGAAGTGGCTGTTAATTATAATAGAGATATTGAAAGTTTTCCTCTATTAAAAAGAATAATAGAAAAAATAACAGGTAAAGAATCAATATATAAATCTCCTACAGATATGGGTGTTAATAGAGTAGGTTTTGGAATAATAGATAATGATGTAGTAAAAAAAGCATCAGAACAAGAAATAATTAGAAGATACTTTAAAACTATTTGTGAATATAGAAAGGGCTATGTAAATAAAGATACTGCAGATAGAGCAAAGCTAATAATGGAAGAATTAAACTTAAAAGAATCAGATAGAAAAGTAGTTTTACCAGCTAGAGAATATGCTCAAGAAAAGAAAAAATTATTAAATAAAAATGATGCCTATCCTGTTGTTGCTTTAGAACTTGAAGATGGAAAAATTGTAACAGGTAGAAAATCAGAAATAATGGATGCATCTGCAGCTGTTTTATTAAATGCAGTTAAATATTTAGCTAATATTGCAGATAATATTCACTTATTATCACCTGTAATATTAGAACCAATACTTAATTTAAAATGTAAAACCTTAGGAATAAAACAAACTTCATTAAATTGTGAAGAAATATTAATTGCTTTAAGTATATGTGCAGCTACAAATCCTACTACTCAAGTAGCTTTAGAAAAGTTAACTAGCCTTAAGGATTGTCAAGCTCATTCAACTACCTTAATATCTTCTAATGATGAGCAAACTTTTAGAAGATTGGGAATAGACTTAACTTGCGATCCAGAATTTGAAAGTGAAAAATTATATTACATATAAAACGCATATTATGAACATAAAAATATGGGGTAAATAGTAAAATGCAATTTTCCCTATATTTTTTTATAAAAAACAATGACAAAAATTAAAATTTGATATATATTATTAAATAATATTCTAATACTATAATTATAAAGGATAAAATTTTTGTAAAAAACGAAGGAAAAATGTAAAAAATAAGGAGGGGTTTCATGAAAAAGATAGCAGCATTTTTTGATATAGATGGAACAATATACAGAGAAGGTTTAATTACAGAAGTCTTCAAAAAAATAATAAAATATGAATTAGTAAGTGAAGATAGATGGTATAATGATGTAAGACCTTCTTATATTAAATGGGATAAAAGACAGGGAGACTACGATGATTATCTATCAAAAATGGTAGATGTATATATAGAAGCAATAAAGGGATCAAATAAATCACAAGTAGAGTATATTGCAAAGAAAGTAGTTGAACAAAAGGGAGATAGGGTATATACTTTCACAAGAGACAGGCTTAAATATCATAAAGAGCAAGGTCATTTAGTAATTGCTATTTCAGGTTCTCCAATAGAACTAGTTAAGGAAATGTCAGAAAAATATAATATGGATGACTATAGAGGAACAATATACAAGCTAAATTCCTCAAATAATTATAGCGGTGAAGTTATACCTATGTGGGATCATGAAAGTAAGCTTAAGGCAATAAAGGAATTAGCAAGTAAATATAATATTGATTTAGAGAACAGTTATGCCTATGGAGATACATCCGGAGATTTTACAATGTTTAAATCAGTAGGAAATCCATATGCAATTAATCCAACAAGGGAACTAATAGGTAAAGTTATAGAAAATGAAGAGATAAAAGAAAAAATAAAGGTAATAGTTGAGAGAAAAGATGTAGTATATAGTATCGATTTAGATACTGTTAAAATTTTATAAACTTTTATTAATGAAAATATGACATTATTTATAGAGGGAGACTTATGATAGAAATTAATAATAAAATTTTAGAAGAAAAATTAAAGCAGTTAAAAAAAGCTATTGAAATAGTTGGTGGAAAAGGCTTTTTAGATAATATAAAAAATGATAATAAATTAGCAGAACTTTTAATAGAAAAGGCTTTAACTAGTGAAGTAGTGGAAATAGAAATAAATAATGAAAATTATTCTGTTAATAAACTATATAAAAAGAAATTAGAATATGAAAAGGGCTATATAAGAAACAAGAAAAAGTATATAGAAAAAATAGCCTATAAAATAAAGAA